>Ga0187878_1000243_pt1 | contig 68466 bp, 61 predicted proteins | sample June2016WEW_17_1_FD_132979 | JGI IMG/M metagenome (GOLD analysis project Ga0187878, IMG submission 132979) | Peatland microbial communities from SPRUCE experiment site at the Marcell Experimental Forest, Minnesota, USA - June2016WEW_17_150 | ecosystem: Environmental > Terrestrial > Soil >... | reverse complement strand
GCCGCAGCATCGGCGAGGTCCTGCGCGTGCACAAAGACTACGGGTTCGTGGTGAGCCGCATCCAGCACGAGGGCAAGATCGACATCGCCACCTCCGACACACGTTTGGAATTCGGCGATGTCGTGGCCGTGGTGGGGGACGAGGAAGCGCTGGAGCGGGCCGTGCAGATCTTCGGCGAACTGGCCTCCGCTCACATCGAGTTCGACCGCTCGGAGCTCGACTACCGGCGGGTTTACGTCTCCGCCAAAGAGGTGGTCGGCAAACGCATCCGCGATCTCGACCTCCAGAACCTGCTCCACGCCACCATTACGCGTTTGCGCCGAGGGGACGTCGACATCGTGCCCGCCCCGGAGACCCGGCTGGAGTACGGCGACCGGGTTCGCGTGCTCACCCACCGCGACCGCTTCCCCGAGATCTCGAAGTTCTTCGGCGACTCCGTCCGGGGCATGTCGGAGACGGATTTCGGATCGGTGGCCATCGGTATGGTCCTGGGCGTGCTCTTCGGCATGATGCCGATTCCGCTGCCGGGCGGCAACAGCGTCCGGCTGGGACTGGCCGGCGGGCCGCTGCTCATGGCCTTGGCGCTGGGCAAACTCGAACGCAGCGGGAGGATCACCTGGGCCATCCCCATCAGCGCCAACCTGACCTTGCGCCAGATCGGGCTGCTGCTGTTCCTGGCGGGCGTGGGCACCCGCGCCGGCTTCGACTTCGTCCAGACGCTGCGCTCCAGCGGCCCGCAATTGCTGCTGGCCGGCGCGGTCCTCACCTTCTCGGTAACCCTGGCGACGATGGTGGTCGGTTACAAGGTCCTGAAGATCCCCTTCGACACGCTCACGGGAATCGTCTCGGGTGTGCAGACGCAGTCCGCCTGCCTGGCGTTCGCCACCAGCCAGACCCGCTCCGATGCCCCTAACATCGCCTACGCGGGCATGTACCCGGTGGCCACGATCGCCAAAATCATCCTGGCCCAGATCCTGGTCTCCTGGCCGCTGGCGTGAAAGGTTGTCTATGAAACTAGCGATTGCTCTGCTGCCGGCGCTGGGCGTGGTTTGCGCTGCGCAGGCGCCCCCCAACACCCTGACGCCCGATGAGCGCGCCGCGGGCTGGCAACTCCTGTTCGACGGCAAGACGCTGGCCGGCTGGGACGACCCCGCGTTGCGCACGCCGGCGGGCGATTCCTGGACCATCGAAGACGGTTGCATCAAGGCCGTCAGCAAGCCGCGCATCCGCGAGGACCTCATGACCACGGCCACCTTCCGCGATTTCGAAATGGTCTTCGACTGGCGCATCGCGCCGGGTTCGAACAGCGGCGTGAAGTACCTCATCCAGAGAACGGTCTTCCTCGACCACGACAAGCTGAAACCGGCTCCCAGGAGCTTCGAAGAGACCGTCGGCTACGAAATGGAGCACCACCTCGCCGATCGCTCCCGGCTGGGCGCGAACTCACGCGCCGAGGAGTACGTCGTCAGCTTCGAGTATCAGTTGGTGGACAACGATCGGCACCCGGATGCCAGGCGGGGCGCGAAGTACCAGACGGGTTCGCTCTACGGCATGGTTGCGCCCACCACCGCAGCCGCGCGGCCGGTGGGCGAGTTCAACCACTCGCGTCTCGTGGTGCGCGGCGACCGCGTCGAGCACTGGCTGAACGGCGTCAAAGTCGTCGACGCCAGCCTGGATTCCGAGGAAGTGATCGGGAACATAGCGAAACGTTGGAAAGACGCGCCGGCGGTGTATGACCTGCTCACCAAGCGGCCCCGGCGCGACTGCCCCATCGGTCTCCAGAATCACGGCGACACGATCTGGTTCCGCAACCTCAAGATCCGCCGCCTCTCGTAATATGTTGGCTAGGCGGCTATCCATCAGTCGCCGAGAAAGCCCTCACAGAACCGTCCCAACAGGCCGGAGATCCGTTCTGCCTGCACGTCTTCAAGGAATCCCGCTCCGGCCATTTGGACGATCAGTTGGTCGACCAGCGGGTCGGAATCGAGAAGAGCGCGGATCCGCACCCGAGTGTCCTTGTGGCAAATACGGGCGGTATCACGACCCAGTAGCTGTGCCCCCGCCAGCTCCACGTCGAATCCGGCGGCTTCGAGCAGGGGCATCTCCTGTTCGTAGAGGCGATCCAGATTGCCTGCATCTCCGTAGTACAGCAGCAGGTGGCGGAGATCGGCTGCGTCCTTGTTGTTCTCATTCCGGCGACGCTCCCAGGCGATCAGTTTCAGAACGGTGAGACCCGGAATCGATGCCACTCGGACAACGAGGTCGTCTTCGATTTGAAGGCGGATCGCAGACTCCGAGGCCTCCTCGAATCCCGCCACGTTCATCACCAGATCCCGGTTTGGAGGCCAGGCAATCGTCTTGTCCTCCGATGCCACTCCGCCAAATGGAATGAGGTCGACGGGAGTAATCGCCCCGGTTTCCGGGTCTTTCCAGTTCAGTCGGTGCGCATCGTTTGGTGCGGCGTCGAACTGGCCGGTTTCCATGAGAGCGGTCTTGAGCGTCTGGAACTGTTCCCAGTTCCCGACGGTGAGACCGAAGTCGATGTCCCGCGTGGCCCTGCCGGGCCGCAGCCCGAAAGCGTTCACCAGTACGAGGTCGCGCGCCATGGCGCCCACTACGAAGTAGCGCGAGGCAACCACCGCAGCAACTTGGTCCACACATCGAAGCACGCCGCGCGTGAGTGGATCGACTGGCTTAACCGGCGCGACGAAACGCGGGTTCGATGAATCGTTCATAGACGAGGTTCGCGGCTTCGATGTTGCGGCCATCCCGCGTCGCGAGAAGGTCCGCGTAGGCCAAAAGCGGAGGCGCCACGTCGGGGTGGCCTGGCTCCGGGGCGAAGTACCAGAACACGTCGAGGATCTCAACCGGTCCGCCTGCGCGTGCGCGTAAGCGCTGGCCGGCCACCAGTCCCGCAAGCGGTTCCCCTGCGTAGATCGTGAATGTGGCCGGTTTCAGCGCATGCGTCAGCTTATCCGCGGCCACCTCTCCTCCCCAATACGCGCCATACGGTTCAAGGTCCGCCTTCGCCAGGGAGTCCGTATCTGCGTCGAAGCGTCGCGGATGGAGTTTTGGGCGCAGAGTCGTATGATAGTGGGTCACCCATTCCTCCAGGAGCCGCCGGGGGTCGAGAATGCGCCGCGCCGCGCCGCCCGTCCCGCGAAGGAAGCCACGCTCCTTCAGATCCTCGATCGCAGGTCCGACCGTCCCCAGTGCAACGTCCGCCGCTCGGGCCATCTCGCGATAGTTGGTTCCGATCAGCTCCGGATGACAAAGCACCGCAAACGTGATTCGGAGTCCTGCCGGTTTAAGCGCGCGAAACCGGCGCTGCCTCAGTTCGGCCAGGCGTTTCTGGCCGGCAACCCAGACCAGAAGTCCGCGGCCGTCGAGGTACGCATTGCCCGCCGTATCGATGAAGGCCAGGCCGAGATCGCGACAACGTCGAGCGATTTCGTTTGTAACGTAGGGCGCCACCAGCATTGGGGCAGCGCCTAGGCCCGCCAGTTGCCTCTTGACTTGGGCGGGAGTCTCGAATCGGTCCACAGTCTTCACCTCGGCAATGAAACGGTGCCTGCGGCGGCCTGCCGCGATTTCGAGCACAGCGTCGGCGCGGCGGGCGGGAATAGGCAACTCCTGGTCGAGGACCCGGGCGTCGAGGCCGGTCGTCCGCCGCAAGGCAGCGAGGGCCGCGTGGAGCACGGGCATCTCTTGTGTTTTCATGGGAGGGAGCCCTCCTGTTCACATATTCATATTGTACACGGTACGTGAACATATTGCAATAGTGAACAGAAAAGCTTTCTGAAAGCCCTAGGTCCACCGAGCCGGGGCCGTTCTGCGAGATCGGGTGCACGCCCGGCCGACTTCCCGCGTCATACACACAGAACCGGAGCTTGCCGCAGCAATCCGGTTGGGTATGTCGCATCACTATATGTTGGCACTGCTGCTGGCCGCGACCGTGCTGAACGTCGGCGAGCCTGCACCGCCGCTGACGGTGGAGCAAATCCTGCGGGCGCCCGAGGGGGCCGTGGCAAACTGGCAGGCGCTGAAAGGGAAGGCGGTGGTGGTGGAGTTCTGGGCCACCTGGTGCGCTCCCTGTGTCGAGCAGATCCCGCATTGGAACGCGCTGGCGGAGAAGTTCAAGAGCCGCTCGATCCAATTCATTGCCATCGGCTACGAAGATCCGGAGCTGATCGCCGCGTTCCTCAAGCAGCGGCCGATGGCCGGATGGATCGCGCTCGATCCGGCCGGAGCGACGTTCAAAGCGTACGGAGTCGAATCGGTCCCGCATACGGTGCTGGTGGACGCAAAGGGGGCGGTGCGTGGCATCACCAGCCCGCAGCAGCTCACCGAGGCGGATCTGGAGGCGCTGCTGGGCGGCCGGGAGCTGAGGCTTGCCGAGGCGGCTGCCCCCGGTTGAAGGCCGGCTATCCGGCTGGGCCGTGCGCCCAGGCTCATCAGCCCGTCCCCCAATGCGCGCGTACCCTACGCGGTCGCCTTCCGGTGGTCCCGCGTGCTCGGGGCGGCGGCCTACACCATCCAGGTCGCCGAGGAAGAGAGTTTCCTCGAGCCGCTGCTGGTCTACGACACGGCCACCGAGCTGTCCTACGACGTCGACTTGTGCGTGGCGGGGCCGCTGTGGTGGCGGGTGCGCGCGATGGATTCGCAGGGCACGCCTGGCCCGTGGTCCGCCGCCCGCAAACTGGACATCCTGCCACCGCCGCTGGCCGCATCCGTGCTGGGGTTCACGCTGACCCCCGTCAGCGTGGCTGGCGGCGAGTCCAGTGAGGGGCTGGTGACTCTCGACCAACCCGCCCCGGCAGGCGGCGCGACCGTGCTTCTCGCGAGCAGCGACGCCACAAAGGTGACGATGCCGCCGCGAATCCTGTTTGCAGAGGACGAGATCGAGGTGTCGTTCTCCATCGACACCACGCCGGTGACCGGGGACACTCCGGTCCGCATCTTCGCCGCCTCGAAGAGTGGGAGGCAGGAGGCCACGCTGACCATTGGTTCGCGGCGTTCGCGCGCGCCGCTTTCGGCGGTCGCCGTCAACCCCGCCATCCTCACGGCCGGTGACCGGGCGCAAGGCACAGTGACACTGGCGAGCCGGGCACCTTCGACCACCACGGTCCGGCTGGCGACGAGCGACGCCTCGCGAGTGTCTTTGCCTCCCGCGGTTAGGATCCCGACCGGCGCCTCGACGGCGGACTTTCCGGTTCAAACCGAGCACGCGACCACGTCCGGCAGCGTGATCGTCACGGCCTCCCTTGAAGACACCGTCAGGACGGCGACCCTGAGCGTCACCGGCGCTGCCAGCACGGAGTTGCTGCCGGCGCCCTTCCAACTGGTTCCGCAGGAAGGCGCCAGCGTGGTGTACGACGGGCCCACTGAATTCGCCTGGTCGGCTGTGATCGGGGCGGCAAGCTACACCATCGAGATAGAGCGCACCGGCAGCTTCGCGGAGCCGCTGGCCGCCAGCCGGACCGTTCCCGCTTCACGCCTCACCATCACCCCGCTACCGCCCGGAACCGTGTGGTGGCGCGTGCGCGCGAACGACGCCAACGGCGCCCCCGGCCGCTGGTCCGCGCCACGCGCGCTCCGGGCCAGGTGAACCGGCTCGCCAATCAGAACCCCAACTGAGCGGCGATGTCGCGCAGGATGCCGGCGGAACGGCGCAGCAGAGCGATCTCGTCTTCGCTGATGTGCAGCGGCAGCGTCTCCCGCACTCCGCCGCGGCCCACGATGGAGGGCACCGAGACGCACACGTCGCTGATGCCGTGATACTCCGAGAGCAGGCTGCTCACGGTGAGGATGGCCTGCTCGTCGCGCAGGATGACCTCCAGGATGCGCTCGACGGCCAGCCCCACGGCCCAGTTGGTGGCGCCCTTGGCGGCGATCACCTGCGCGGCGGCGTCGCGCACATTGCGGAAGATCTCCTCGCGGTCGGCGCTGGTCAATGGCGGCGCGCTGGGCGAGGAGAACTGCTCCAGCGCGGTGGCGGCGATGTGCACGCTCGACCACAGCGGCACCTCGCTGTCTCCGTGTTCTCCCACGATATAGGCGTGCACGTTCGCGGCCGCCACGTTCAGCCTTTGCGCCAGCAGGAAGCGGAAGCGCGAGGTGTCGAGCACGGTTCCCGATCCGATGACGCGCGCGCTGGGCAGGCCGGACAGTTTCAGGGACACGTAGGTCAGCACGTCCACGGGGTTCGAGACGATGAGCAGGATGGCGTTGGGCGCCGCTGCCAGCACCCGCGGAATCAGCTTGCGGAAGGTGGCGACGTTGGTCTCCACCAGTTGCAGGCGGCTCTGCCCGGGCTTCTGCTTGGCGCCGGCGGTGATAACGACGATCGCCGCTCCCGCGCAATCCTCCACCGTGCCCGAGGTCACCGTCACCGCCGGGATGAACATCGAGCCGTGCATCAGGTCCCGGGCCTCGGCTTCGGCTTTGTGCGGCAGCGCATCCACCAGCACGATCTCGTGCGCAATGCCCCTCAGCATGGCCACGTAGGCGATGGTCGAACCGACGGCGACGGCGCCGATCACCCCGATGCGGATGCGCCCCGGAGGGAAGCTGTTCCCTGTGCCCATACCTCGATTCTCGTGCGGTTGCGCGGCGCCGGGCAGTCCCGATAAGCTTTAACTGACGGAGAGTGGGAGGAGAACCGAAAATGCGATACAGCGTGTTGGCGGCGCCGGTCCTGCTGTGGAGCGGCATCTGGAGTTGGCCTGCATTGGCGGCCGCGCCCGCCCAGCAGGAAGAAACCACTCCCGCGCTGGACGTCCCCTTCGTCCCCACCCGGCCGGAGATGGTCGAGCAGATGCTTAAGCTGGCGGAGGTCAAGAAGACCGATACGGTCTACGACCTGGGCTGCGGCGACGGCCGGATCGTGATCGTGGCGGCCGAGAAATTCGGCGCGCGCGGAGTGGGCGTCGATCTCAATCCCGAGCGCATCAAGGAAGCCAATGAGAACGCGCGCAAAGCCGGCGTGACCGATCGCGTGAAGTTCATCGAGGGCAACCTCTTCGACGCCGATATCCACGCCGCCACCGTGGTCGCGCTGTACCTGCTTCCGGATGTGAATCTCAGGCTGCGCCCCAAGCTGCTCAAGGACCACAAGCCCGGCACGCGCATCGTATCGCATGCGTTCGACATGGGCGACTGGAAGCCGGACAAACAGGTCCAGGCCGACCACAGCACGTTGTTCCTGTGGACCATTCCGGCCAGCGACGCCAAGCCTTAGTCATATTCCGCCAGCGCCAGGTTGGCGCGCGCCGCCAGCGAGAAACCGGCGAAATCGCCGCGCTCGAATTTTGGGAACGCGGCGGCGGCGATCATGGCGGCGTTGTCGGTGGAGAGCGCCGGGGCGGGGAAGTGCACGGGACAGGGAAGCCGCGCGGAGCGCGCCGCCGCGCGCAGCCCCGAGTTCGACGCCACGCCGCCCGAAATGATCAGCGAGCGGGCCTCGATGTCCTCAGCCGCCGCCGCGGCGCGCCTCAGCAGTTCCTCGATCACCGTGTGCTGGAAGGATGCCAGCAGGTCCAGCGTGGCCCGCGGCGTCAGCGCCAGCCACTGCTCCGGCGAGGGCTGCGGATGAGCGCGCAGCAACTCGCGCCGCGCCTCGATCTCAGCGGCCATTTCGTGCTGCTGGACCCAGCGCAATACCGCCGTCTTCAGGCCGCTGAAGCTGAAATCGAGCGAATTGCCCTTCATTCGCGCCAGCGTGAACCGTACCGCCCCCGGGTCGCCGTAAGGCGCGAGCCCGTCGATGACCGGGCCGCCGGGGTAGCTGAAGCCCAGCAGCTTGGCCACCTTATCGAAGGCCTCGCCGGCGGCGTCGTCGCGGGTCTTGCCCAGCAGGCGATAGCGCAACCCGTGCCGGACCTCGAAGAGGTGGGTGTGGCCGCCGCTCACCACCAGCGCCAGCGCCGGATACTCTACCGGCTCCGCGGCCTGCCGCGCCTGCGAGATCACCGCGTGGATGTGGCCCTCGATGTGGTTGACGCCAATCAGCGGCAAGCCGCGGGCAAACGACAGCGCTTTGGCGTAGGTCATGCCTACCAGCAGCGCGCCTACCAGGCCGGGCCCCTCCGTCACCGCGATTGCAGCGAGCCCGTCGTAATCCGTCGCGGCCTGCTCGAGCGCCGCTCCCACCACCGGCACGATCGCCCGCAGGTGCTCCCGGGAGGCCAGCTCCGGCACCACGCCGCCGTACTTGCCGTGCGTGTCCAGTTGCGAGGCCACCACCGAAGAGAGGATGAGCGTCCCGTCCTCGACCACCGCCGCCGCGGTTTCATCGCACGACGATTCGATCCCCAGGATCCGCACTCCGCTTATCCGGTTGTTATCCTTCTCAAGAGGCATGAACCTCTCCGACTTCGATTATCCCTTGCCGCGGGAGCTGATCGCACAGCGTCCGCTGGAAGACCGGGCGGCCTCGCGCATGTTGGTGCTCTACCGCGGCGAGCAGCGCTGGGAAGACCGCCTCTTCCGCGAGTTCCCGCAATTCCTGCGGCCGGGCGACTGCCTGGTGCTGAACGATTCGAAAGTCTTCCCGGCGCGGCTGTACGGGCATCGCGCCGGCGTACACGCCCTGCCCATCGGCAAGAAGAACCCGGCCCGCAAGTGGTACCTGAAAGGCGAGGTTGAAGTCTTCCTCGTGCGCCCCCTGCCGGGCGACCCCGCCTGCTGGCAGGTACTCGTGCACCCGGGCCGCAAGGTCCGTGTCGGCGAGCGGATCCGGTTCGACGAGGAACTGGAGGCCGAGATCACCGGCCGCGGAACCTTCGGCGAACGCACCCTGAGATTCAATCACGCCGGCGACCTCTACGAGAAGTTCAACCGCATCGGCCATGTGCCGCTGCCGCCTTACATCAAGCGCGCCGACGAGCCGCTGGACCGCGAGCGCTACCAGACCGTCTTCGCCTCCCATCCCGGCTCCGTGGCCGCGCCGACCGCGGGATTGCACTTCACGCCGGAGATCCTGCGCCAATGCCGCGCCTCCGGCGCCGAGATCGCCTCGGTCACGCTGCACGTCGGGCTGGGCACCTTCCAGCCGGTCCGCACCGAACGGGTCGAGGAGCACCGCCTGCATCCTGAATTCTTCGAGATCGGCGAGGAGGACGCAGCGAAACTCCGCGCCGCGCGCCGCCTGGTCGCCGTGGGCACCACCAGCGTGCGCACACTGGAGAGCGCCGTCCGCGGTCCGGGGCTGGTCGCTTCGAGCGGCGACACCGACCTCTACATCTATCCCGGCTTCCGTTTTGAAGCCACCGGCGCCATGCTCACCAACTTCCACCTCCCGCGCAGCAGTCTCCTGCTCCTGGTCACCGCGCTCGCCGGCAAAGATCTCGTCCTGGCGGCATACCGCCACGCCGTGGAATCCCGCTACCGCTTCTACTCTTACGGCGATTGCATGCTGATTTTGTAGCCTCCTGTGGTATCTTCAGAAGTCAACTATGTCCAAAGAACGAAAAGAGCCTAAGTCTACTCCAACCCCGGTCATCGCCGACGGCATGACGCTGGGGGTGATCGGTGCGGGGGTCATGGGCCAGACGCTCATCAAGGGCCTGCTCGTGAGCGGGTTGATCGAGCGCCGGCGGATCTGGGCGGGCGACAAGAACGCCGCTACCTGCGAGAGCGCCAGCAAGGCCCTGGAGATACCGGTTCAGGTCGATTTTCACGCCCGAGTGCCCACCGCGGATCTGATTCTGGTTTGCGTGAAGCCGGCGGACGCGGCGGCAGCGCTGACGGCGCTGAGGAACGCGGCGCTCCGGCACGAAACGCTGCTGATCTCGATCCTGGCCGGCGTCTCGACCGAGAGGCTGGAATCGCTGCTGGGCACGGAGAATCCCGTGGTGCGCGCCATGCCCAACACGCCCTGCATCGTGGGCGAAGGCATGACCGTCATCTGCCGGGGCACGCACGCCACCGCCGAGCACCTGGCTCGGGCGCGGCACATCTTCGAGGCGGTGGGCAAGTGCCTGCCCGTCGAGGAGACGCACTTCAACGCCATCACGGCCTTGAGCGGCAGCGGCCCAGCCTATCAGTACCTGATCATGGAGGCGCTGGCCGACGCCGGGGTTCGCGTCGGGCTGCCCCGGCAGCTTGCGCTCACCCTGGTGTCCCAGACGGTCCTGGGCGCGGCCAAAATGGTCCAGGCCACCGGCCGCCACCCGGCGGCGCTCCGCGACGATGTGACCACTCCGGCGGGCTGCACCATCGGCGGTCTGCTCATGCTCGAGGATGGAAGGATCCGGTCGGTGCTGGCGCGCGCGGTCGAGGAAGCCGCCAGGATCGCAGCTCACCTGGGCCCGCCGGCCGCCAAGGCGCCCGAAACCGCCGTGGCCCACCGGACCGGCCACTGAGGGATTCCGCCGACGACAGGAAGCCGCCGGGCGAAGTTCCTGGGCTCAAGCCCGCCCCCCAATCGCCGGAGGGCTCGATAGCTTATAATGTAAGAACTGCCGCTGCGTGGTAGTGTGTGGGTTCCCACCGCACGCCAGAAGTTTGGGCCCCGACCATGTTTGAGAACCTATCCGACAAGCTGCAGCGCGTCTTCAAGACCCTGCGCGGCGAAGGCAAGCTCTCCCCGGCCAACATGGAGACCGCTCTGCGGGAGATCCGGGTAGCGCTGCTGGAGGCTGACGTCCATTTCCGGGTGGTCAAGCAACTGGTTGAGAACATTAAGCAGAAGGCGATGGGCGAGGAGGTGCTCACGGCGCTGTCGCCCACCCAGCAGGTGATCAAGATCGTCCACGAGGAGCTGATCAAGATCCTGGGCAGCCACCAGTCCAAGCTGCGTTTCTCCAACGAGCCGCCGACGGTGATCTTCATCGTGGGGCTGCAAGGCTCGGGCAAGACCACCACCGCCGGGAAGCTCTCCCGCTGGCTGTCCCGGAACGGCCACAGCCCGCTGATGGTGTCCGTGGACGTTTACCGCCCCGCGGCGCGGCACCAACTGAGCGTGATCGGCCGCGACATCAAGATGCCGGTTTACGCCGGCGCTCCGGAGGAGACCAAACCGGCGGAGCTGGCTCGGGCGGCGAGGCGCGAAGCCGCCAATAGCGGCCGCGACGTGCTGCTGGTGGACACCGCCGGCCGGCTGCATATCGACGAGGAGCTCATGAACGAGCTTCAGGAGCTCAAGGGCCTGCTCGCGCCCACCGAGATCCTGTTCGTGGCCGACGCCATGACCGGTCAGGACGCGGTGAAATCCGCGGACGAGTTTCACAAACGGCTGGGCATCACCGGGGTCATCCTCACCAAGATGGACGGCGACGCGCGGGGCGGGGCGGCGCTCTCGATTCGCAGCGTTACCGGCCAGCCGCTGAAGTTCGTCGGGATCGGGGAGAAGTTCGACGCGCTGGAGCCGTTCCACCCGGACCGGATGGCCTCGCGCATCCTGGGCATGGGCGATGTGCTCTCGATTATCGAGAAGGTCGAGGAGCAGATCGACCAGAAAAAAGCCGAGGAGATGCAGCGCAAGCTCATCGAGAACGACTTTACGCTGGAGGACTTCCGGGACCAGATCCGGCAGCTCCGCAAGCTGGGCCCGCTCGAGTCGATCCTGGGCATGATGCCGCAGGTGGGCCTGTTGAAGGACCTGAAGAACGTCAAAGTGGATGAGAAAGAGATCACCCGCGTGGTGGCGATCATCGACTCGATGACTCGGCGGGAGCGCGCCAACCACATGATCATCAACGGCGCGCGGCGGCGGCGGATCGCGCGCGGCAGCGGGACGACCGTGCAGGAAATCAACCAGTTGTTGAAGCAGTACACGCAAATGCGAAAGATGATGAAGAGTTTTTCCGGCGGGTTCCTGGGGAGGAAGCTGGGCAAACTGAAGCTGCCCGACCTCCTGGGACAGGGCCGCTAACCGGGAGTGGAACGAGATTAACCTATGCTGATGATTCGATTGGCGCGATTTGGCGCGAAGAAGAAGCCGTCCTACCGCGTGGTGGTGATCGAGAAGGAGCGGGCGCGGGACAGCCGCTCCGTGGAAGTGGTTGGGTACTACAGTCCGGTGAGCCATCCAGCCACCGTGAAGCTGGAGCACGAGCGCATCGCTCACTGGCTGAAGCAGGGGGCGCGGCCGTCGGAAACCGTGGCACGGCTGCTGCAGAAGAACCCGGCTGCGGCCGCGGCGCCGGTGGCGTAAGGTGGCGGCGGCAGCGCGCCTTGGGTGGTTCGGGAGGGAGCGTTCCCCGGACCTGGAATGCTATCATCGAATCGTCGAGGAGGCGCTGGGATGTCAGGCATGAAAGAACTCGTGGAGGAAATTGCGAAGGCTCTGGTCGACATCCCCGACCAAGTCGCCGTCCGGGAAGTTCAGGGCGAACAGGTCACCGTGTTGGAACTCCGGGTGGCCCCGAGCGACTTGGGGAAGGTGATCGGGAAACAGGGGAGAACGGCGCGGTCGATCCGGACGATTTTAGGAGCCGCTGGGATGAAACTGAACCGGCGGTTTACGCTGGAGATTCTGGAGTAGGCTTCTGGAGTCGCGAGATTCCCAGGCGGGCGGAGAGTGGGTGACTCTGGCCGTGCTTGCCAAGGTGTGGGGCAGGCGCGGGGAGTTGTTCGCGGTCTCGCTGACCAGCGGGGTGGAGCGGTTCCAGGAGCTGCGGGAAGTATACCTGTTCGGGGCTCCTGGAGCGCCGGGCGAGCAGAGGCCCGTCGAGATCGAGTCGGTTTGGGAGCACCGGGGCGGGTTGGTATTCAAGTTCCGGGGGATCGACTCGATTGCGGAGGCCGAACTGGTGCGGCGCGCGGAGGTGCGCCTCCCGCGGGAAGCGCGCCGGCAGCTTCCGCCGGGCGAGTACTACCAGTCCGACCTGGTGGGTTGCCAGGTGGTCGAGCGGGCCAGCGGGGAACGCCTCGGCGTGGTAACGGCTTGCCAGGAGTATGGCGGCCCGCTGCTTCTGGAAGTGGAACGGCAGGGCGAGCCGCTGCTGATTCCGTTCGCGCGTTCGATCTGCGTTGAGATCGACGTGGCGGGCCGGCGGATTCTGGTGGATTTGCCTGAAGGCTTGAAGGATTTGCGATGAGGTTCGAGGTGCTCACGATCTTCCCGGAGTTTTTCCGGGGGCCGTTCGAGCACGGCGTAGTGGCGCGGGCGCACGCGGCGGGCGTCCTGGACATCCGCGTCCACGACTTGCGCCGCTGGACCTCGGACCGTCACCGGACCGTGGATGACCGGCCGTTCGGGGGCGGGGAGGGAATGCTGTTGAAGCCGGGGCCGGTGTTTGAAGCGGTGGAATCGATTTGGCCGGAACGGCAACCGGATCGGCGGGTGGCGCTGCTCTCGGCGCAGGGCCGGCTGTTCGATCAGGGTACGGCGCGGCGGTACGCGGCGCTGGGCGGCCTGCTGCTGATCTGCGGCCGTTACGAGGGTGTGGACGAGCGCGTGGCCGAGCACCTCGCCGACGAGGAGATCTCGATCGGCGATTACGTGCTGAGCGGCGGGGAATTGGCCGCGGCGGTGGTGATTGACGCGGTGGCCAGGCTGTTGCCGGGCGTGCTCGGCAACGAGGCATCGGCGGTGAACGAGTCGTTCAGCGGGTTAGAGGAGGCGAGCCTCCTCGACTGCCCGCAATACACCCGGCCGGCGGAGTTTCGCGGTTGGAAGGCGCCCGAGGCGCTCTTGAGCGGGCACCATGAGGAAATCCGCCGCTGGCGCCAGCGCGCCGCGCTCGAGAAAACCCGGCGGCTGCGGCCCGATCTGGCGGCGCGCCGGCCGTCCGAGCGGGAATTGGCGGGACAGGAAGCAGGGAAGCACAATGAATAATACGCTATTGATCAAATACGCCAGTAAGAAAAAGCGCGAGAATACGCCGGAGTTCCGGCCGGGCGACACCGTGCGGGTGCATGTCAAGATCAGAGAGGGCGACAAGGAGCGATTGCAGGCCTTCGAAGGCACGGTGATCGCGCGGAAGAACTCGGGATTGGGCGAAACCCTGACCGTGCGCAAAGTTAGTTTCGGCCACGGCGTGGAGCGGATCTTCCCGCTGCACGCCCCGGTGGTGGACCACATCGACGTGGTGCGAACCGGCAAGGTCCGCCGCGCCAAGCTGTACTATCTGCGCGGATTGAAGGGCAAGGCTGCGCGGCTCAGAGAGCGCGAGTAGAACTTGGCGGCTCGTCGGACGCGAAGATTCCGGTGCCTGGGTACTTTGGAACGGGAGGCGCGCGCCGCGGGCTTCGCGCTGGTGGCGGGCGCCGATGAGGCGGGACGCGGATCGCTGTTCGGCCCGGTGTTCGCGGCCGCCGTCATTCTCTCCCCGGACCGCCCCATTCAGGGTCTGCGCGACAGCAAGGTGCTTTCCGCCGGGCGGCGCGAGGAGCTTGCCGCTCGCATTTGCGAACGGGCGCTGGCGTGGGCCGTGGCAGCCGTCGAGGCCTCGGTCATCGATCGCATCAACATCTACGAGGCCTCCTGTCTGGCCATGAAGCAGGCTCTCGAACAACTGTCGCCGGCCCCGGACTACGCGCTGGTGGACGGCGTACGGCTGGACATCTCGTTGCCCCACCGGCGGGTGATCCACGGCGATGCCCGCTGCCAGGCGATCGCGGCCGCCTCGATCCTGGCCAAAGTTCGCCGGGACGACCGCCTTCGGGAGTGGGATCGGGTGTTCCCGCAGTACGGTCTGGCCCGCCACAAGGGTTACGGCACCACGGAGCACCTGAAGGCGCTGGCGGCGCATGGTCCCACCCCCCATCACCGCTTCAGCTACCAGCCGGTGCGCGACGCGTGCTCCGGGTTTCTCTGGGAGGCGGCCGAGCGGTCATGACCACGGAGCAAAACCCAGCCCCGGTCCAGGACGCCGGGACCGCGGAGGAAGGTCGCCGCTACCGCTGGACCCACAAAGTCGGCGCCTTGCTCTACATCTTCTTCTGCCTCGAACTCGGCGCCTTCCTGCTGCTGTTCCCGTGGACGGATGCGTGGCACAGGAGTTTCTTCTCCAGTCTGACGCCGGGCTGGTACGAGATCTGGATCAGCCCGTATTTCCGTGGGGCCATCAGCGGGCTGGGCGTCGTCGACATTGGCATCTCCTTCGTCGAAGTGTTCCGCCTGCGCCGGTTCTCCAGGGCTTGCGAGCCGCGGGCGTAATTCAGTGGGAACCCCGCTGCCGCCGCGGCTCGGGCTCGGCCAGCGAGAACTGCAGCTTGCGCTCGATCGCCTCGATGCGATCCAGGCGGACCGTAACCTGGTCGCCGATCGAGAATTCGCGGTGGGTGCGGTCGCCGACGATCTTGCGCGTGTTTTCCCGGTAGTTGTAGCGGTCGCCGGGAAGCGTCTCGATAGGCACCAGCCCCTCGACGAACAGCTCCTCGAGTTCGACGAAGAAGCCGAACCGGGTGGTCGAGATGATGAGCGCCTTGAACTCCTCGCCCAGGCGCTCGGCCATGAACTTCACTTTCTTCCACTCCACCAGCTCGCGTTCCGCGTCGGCGGCGCGGCGCTCCGATTGCGAGCACTCCTCCGCGACGGTGCGCAGGGCGCCGAGTGCGAGCGCGGAGGGGCGGTCGCCGGGCACGATCGAGCGAAGCACGCGATGGACGATCAGGTCCGGGTAGCGCCGGATGGGCGAGGTGAAATGGGTGTAGGTTCCGGCCGCCAGCGCGAAGTGCCCCACGTTCTCGGCGCTGTAGCGCGCCTGCTTCAGCGAGCGCAGCATCAGGTAACTCAGGATGCGCTCCTCGGGCTTGCCTTCGATCCGCTCGACCAGCCGCTGGTAATGCCGCGAGGAGACCGCCAGGCTCGGCTCGGCGAGCACGATGTCGCGCCGCACTTTGCTGCCGTCGCGCCGCCGGTCGACCACCGAGAACTTCTTCACGGGAATCGCGCCGATGCCCAGCGAATGGCCGAAGTGCGTGGCGATCTCCTCGAATTCCATCACGCGCCTCGGATCGGGGGGCTCGTGGATGCGGAAGATGGAGGGAATCTCGGAGCGCTCGAGGTGGGACGCCACGGCCTCGTTGGCCGCCAGCATGAATTCCTCGATGATGCGGTGCGCGATGTTGCGCGGGGTGCGGTGGACGCCGACCATTTCGCCCCACTCATCGAACTCGATGAGCGGCTCGGGCAGGTCGAAGTCGATCGAGCCGCGGCGGGCGCGCCTGCGGTTCAGCACCAGTGCCAGCTCGCGCATCAGCTCGAAGCGGCCCGCCAGGTTGGCATAGCGCTCGCGCTGGCCCGGATCGCCTTCCAGCGCCAGGTGAACGTTGGTGTAGGTCATGCGCTCGACGCTGCGGATGACCCCGCGCACGAACTCCTGCGAGACCACGTCGCCGCGGTGATCCAGTTCCAGCAGCACCGAGAGCACCAGCCGGTCCTGCCGCGGATTGAGCGAGCAGAGCTCGGTCGACAGCTCGAGCGGGAGCATGGGGATGGCGCGGTCGGGGAAGTAGACGCTGGTGCCGCGGAGCCGCGCCTCGGCGTCGATCGGGGTGCCTGGCCGCACGTAGTGGCCGACGTCGGCAATGTGCACGTGCAGCAGGTAGTTTCCGTTGGGCGCCTGGTCCACCCAGACGCCGTCGTCGAAGTCGCGCGCCGTCTCGCCGTCGATGGTCACCACATCCATGCCGCGGAAGTCGGTGCGGCCCGTCAGTTCGCCGGCGCGGATGGCGCTCGAGAGGCTCTGCGCCTGCTCCATCACCTCGGGCGGGAAGTGGTGCGGGAGGTGGTGTTTGCGAATCACGATCTCGACGTCCACACCGAAATCCTCGGGGTAGCCGAGGATCTCGGTCACGCGCCCGACCGCGTTGCTGCGGGCCTCGGGAAACTCCAGCAGTTCGACGTTGACGATCATGCCGTCCAGGTCGGCGGCGCTGGAAATCTCGAGCGGGCGCGCGCCGATGCGGTCGCCGCTCCAGCCGCGCGGAGGCGTCTCCAGCCCGGGTGGGATCTCGATCCACTGCTGGATGCGCTCGTCGTGAGGGACGACGAAGTTGCCGTTGACCCGAACGCGGAACTCGCCGACGCAGGTGAGATGCGCGCGGGCCAGGATTCGCACGATCTCGCCCTCGGCGCGGCCGTCGGCATCCAGGCGCGCGATGCGCACCAGCACGCGGTCGCCGTGCATGGCCTTGTCCGCCGAGCTGGGGGGCAGGAAGACGTCGCCGCGGAGGCTCTCCATGGGGTGGTCGGGAATCAGGAATCCGTAGCCGTCGCGGTGCATCTGGAGGCGGCCCACGGCGAACTCGCGGGTGTGGCTGGTGGCGGCGTACTGCCCGCCGGGCAGCTCGACCAGGTCCCCGCTCGCCGCCAGCCGCGTCAGGGTGGACTCGAGTTCCTCGCGCGCGCTGCCGCGGGCGCCCAGCTCGCGGACCAGTTGCTTGAAGCTCGCGCGCGCGTGCGGCAGCCGCGCGATATGCTCCAGGACCGCCTCGGAGTCCATGTCTCCACTTAAGCACAGTGGAAACGGAAAGGGGTGGGGCAGAGCGGAGAACGACTCTAAGATCGTGGGCGCAAGAGTGCCGGACTATCTTGGGAGCCGCAGCTCTGCGGACTTCCGCCGGAGCCGGGCGCGAGCCTCAACCGGGTTCACATGTTCGCCGCGGTCAAGCGAGGCCAGGCGTCGCCGGAGTTCTTTATTGAACTCGCCTAGCTGAGCGGCGCGTGCCTGTTCGTGTTCTTCCAGAAGGCGGAGCGCCTCCCGGACGACTTCGCTAGCGGAGTTGTACCGGCCCGCCCGCACCTTGTTGTGGATGAAGCTCTCCAGTTCAGGGGTGAGCGAAACATTCATGACGGCCTCCCCGGGATGTCTCTCCTCGCACCATAACATTGATAACACGCTTTGTCAATCTATGACATCTCGGAAAACGTGCCGCCGAACGGGGCAGGGGGCCGGCGTGCCAGGCCCCCTGCCCGGGAGGTCTTGTGCGCTCACATTTGCGGCGCGACGTAGCGCACGAACGCAAGGTCGGCCAGCTTCGCGAGGTTCGCGATGGGCAGACGGCCGATAACCATCTTGGCCGTCTTCGGCTCCAGCACCACCTCGAAGCCGAGCTGCTTGAGTTTCGCCATCGTCTGAGCCGAGGTGTCGGAAAGCCATATCTGGATCTCGGCCTTGCCGTTCTTGATGAACCTGGCTTCTTGCGCAGTAAGCGGAACCGACCCGTTCTTCATGCGCTCAATGACGGCAACCAGCGAGGGATGCAGTTTGGAGGCCAGGCGCTGGCGCTCTTGTTCCTTGGGAGAGAGCGAACGCGTCTCGGCGCTCACCCTGACAGAGTCCGCGAGCTGGGCCATTGGCCGCATCGATGGCGGCGGCATCGCGGCCGGCGCGCTGAAGGCCCCGGCGGATTTCCGCGCCACGAACCCGGCGCTGGCCATCTCGCTCTTGTCCGTGCCGAAGACTCCCTCGTAGCTGACGCCTTCCGGTATCTCCACCGGCACCTCGACGCGGCGCGGCTGCCCGCCGTCGGTGACGGTCATCTCCTCGACTGCCACGAAGGAAGTGAACTGGGTCATCAGGCGGTAGTCCAGCCCGAGCTGGGTAATGGCGTCGCGAAGGTCCGTGCGCACGTTGCCCGATTGGATTCCGTTGTAGTCCTGCCCCATCAGGTCGTCGATGCGGGTGCGGGCCCACAGCGAGGCCAGCACGTCGTGCTGCGGCTCGGAGGCGGGCAGGTCGACGCGCAGTTCGCGCCAGAACTCCCGCCCGGCCATGCGGCCTCTCAGACGCACGACGCCCCGGCCCGGCGCGGTGTAGCGTCCGTGAATGACCACCGGCTTGGCGCCGAACAGATCGGGAATCCGCCTCGGGTAAATGTCGGTGACCGCGAGGCCGCCCCAGTCGATGCCGATATCGGTGAGCAGCGGGTTGCGCACGCGCTCGTGGAAGCGGCGCGCCGCGGCGGAGCCGTCGTCCTTGAGTCCCACGTACTCGACTTCGCCGCGCCCGTACTGCGCCATTTTGTCCAGCAGGAAGCGGTTCACCGAGCCGCCGATTCCGAACGAGAAGACGCGCGCGTTCTGGTGCTTCTGCACCTCGGCGATGATCTCCATGTCGTTGCCCACGTAACCGTCGGTCATGAAGCACACGATGCGGACGTGCTTCTGGGAGTCCGAAGCATCGAGCGCGGCGCGAATAGCCTTCATCATCTCGGTGCCGCCGCCGCCGGACCGGCCGGCGAGAAACGCCTGGGCCCGGCGCAGATTGTCGGGCGTGGCCGGAACCGGCTCGGGGAACAGAATGCTGGTTTCGCCGGCGAAGGTGATGAGGTTGAAGGTGTCCTGCGGATACAGGTTGGCGAGCGCGAGCCGCATTGTTTCTTTCGCTTTCTCGATGGGGAAGCCCGACATCGAGCCGGAGGTGTCCAGCACAAACACGAGCTCCTTCGGGGAGACCTCCTCGACGGCGACCCGCTCGGGCGGCTGGAGAATCAGGGTGAAGAAACCGCCGCGGGCGGCGCGGTGCGCCAGGATCGCGTCGGTGATCTTGCGGCCCGCAACGTCGTACTTGAGGATGAAGTCCTTGTTCGGCAGCACGTCCTTGTCCTTCAGGCGAACGACGGCGGCGTGCGCGCTCGGCCGGTCGATCAGGACTTCGTGAGTGGCCGAGGCCAGCGAATCGATGGGAACGCCCGCGTCGAGCGCGACTTCGATCGAGATGTCGTGGCCGGCGCGCGTGCCGGGCGGCGTGACCGGAGGCGTGATGCGCGAGGCGTCGGGGACGCGATTGGTGTCCGGCGCCCAGCCGCCGCCCTGCTTGCCGATCGGCTGGCCGGGGATGTAGCGCGGCCCGACCACCATGGGGAACGAGAACTCGTACGTGCCGTCCTCGTACTTCAGCGTCTCGACGTAGCTGATGGTGATCTTCACCCGCTCTCCGGGCATGATGTTGGCCACCGATTGCGTGAAGATGTTGGGCCGTTCCTGGTCCAGCAGCCCGGCGACGTGCCCGGCGGCGCGTGCCGCTTCGTAGATCGCCCGCGCTTCCTCGCGGCGCTTGATCTTGCCCTTGACCACGCGGCTGCCCACCAGCATGGTCATGTCGTCGACCGCCGAATTCTGCGGCAGCGGGAAGGTGTAGACGGCTTCGATCTTGTCCTTGAAAGGATTGGCGAATTCCTGGGTGACGGTGACGCGGGCCAGGAAGCCGCTGATCTCCGCTTTGACATCGGTGTGCTTGAGCGGGCAGGCGGCTTGCGGCTGGCCGTTGGAATCCAGGCTGATCAGCGACCCCTCTGTGATGCGGTTGGGAGCGGCGGTCAGGACTGCGCCGGCAAACAGCGCGCAGGTGGCGAAGCGGTGAAGAGATTTCATGAATTCCTCCATTTCGACTGGAATATGCTGCGGCCGGGAGGTTCCTTTCAGGGATTCTTACGGGCGGTTGAGATCGATCTCGACCTCGACGCGGCCGTCCGGCTTGGCAGCGCCTTTCGCGCGGCCGTCGAGCAGGAGCTTTCGACCCGGGGGCGGCACGGTGATCGGCTGGCGGGAGAGGACGACGTTGAGCAGGCGGTCCCCGGGCTGCGGGTCGACCAGGTAGGAGATTCCGGGCGCGGCCTGGGTGGCAAACAGAACTCCGCGGGTGTTGTTGACGTAGAGGTAGCCGGCCTGATTGGTGGTCAGAGACACGCGGACCTGCGCGCCGGGCGCCAAGGGGGCTTTGGGGTCCTGTTCGGCGAAACGGCCGTCGGCGCCTTTAGCGAGGATTCTGTAATGGACCGCGAGCGGAGCCGCGCGCTCCTGCTTTGCCAACATGCCCAGGACCGGGAGCCGTGCCTTCTTCTGGTCCTTGGCCTCGGATCGGAGCGCCTGCGCCTCCGCGTCGACGGTGCTGGTCTCGGCAAAGACCTGCCGGGCGGCGGGGCCTTTGTAGGCGCCCGCCGTGGCAGTCTGCTGCTGCGCCGACTGGGGAGCGGCCGGCGCCTGAGCCGGGGGTCTGCTGGCAACCATCACGCTCGCCGCTGATCCCGGCGTGCTTTGAACCGCGGAAACGGGCGGTGGCTCCGGGGCGGCCAGCCGGTCGGCAGCCACCGCCGGTGGGGAGATCTCTTTTGATTTGGCCGGCGCATCGAACCGGCGCGCCGGACGGGCGGCCTCATGCCGCGGCGGCGCGGAGGGAGCGATGGCCGGGGCGGGAAGCGCCGAGGTTGGCGCAGCCGGCGCCTGCTGCTTGGCCAATTCGAACTGGGGCTTGGGCGAATGCACCCGGATCACCACGATGGCGAGCACGGTGGTGGTCGCCAGCGTCCCGGCCAGCGCCCAAGCCTGCGGCCGCCGCATCCAGCCGGCAAGCCGCGCGGCCAGACCTTGCGGCCGCTCCCGGAGCGCCTGCTCGACCTGGCGGCGGCAGCCCGGATCCTCGAGCAGTTCCTTCAGCGCTTCCTCGCCGGCCAGCGCCTCGAACAGCGCCTGGTCCGAAAGCGCGGCCTCGAACAGCACCCGCCGCTCTTCCTCGGTGAGCGTGCCGGTGGCGTATCCGCCGAGCAGCTTCTCGATGTCTTCGCGCTTCATGACCGCTTCCCCTCAGGAGACAACGCTTGACCGTCTCGCGGCCCCGTCGGCTGCTCCGGTCGGCCGGAGGCCGAAAGCTGGCGCGGCCCGCGCTCCCAGCTTCCCTGCATCCATTCCAAGAGCTGCTTGCGGCAACGGAAGTCCCAGGTGTAGATCGTGTTGATGGAGCTGACTCCCAGCAAGACCTGGATCTCCGGAAAGGTCTTTCCCTCGAGCTTGAGGCGGAACAGTTGCTTGCAGCGCGCGCCCATGCGGGCGATGGCCGCCGTGAGGCGCCGGGTGGTCTCCTTGCGCTCGAGAAGAGTCTCCGGAGTGGGATCGGGATCGGCCAGCGGGATGTCCTCGGCGGCCACCTGCGTGTACTCCCCCCGGCGATGCGATTTCCGGACCAGGCTCATCATCTTAAACCTCAGGATGCGCAAGCAGAGGGGGAGCAGATCCTCCAACCGCTCGACCTGCCTGTACTTCTGGTGCAAGAGCAGCAGCACCTCCTGGGCCAGGTCCTCCGCGGCATCCCTCGATATACGAGATGCCGCAAAGGCCACGATCCTTTCACGCAGGCGGGAAAGTACCTGTTCCCTCTCGGGCGCCGCGCGCGTCGCCGCAGGCTGCGTGTCCATGGCCGCCGTTCAAGCCAATGATACTAGGAATTGACGATTGATGATTTTCTGATTGACGATTTTGTGGGAAGGCACCGGCAGCACAGCAATCGTCAATGACTCAATCGTCAATCTCCCGTAGTATCCTTAAGGTTTCCATGGACCTCAAAACCATTCCGCTGGAAGTGCCCGAGGGCGGCAATATCATCCTCGGGCAGACGCATTTCATCAAGAGCGTCGAAGACCTCTACGAGGCCATCGTCAACACGGCGCCGCAAATGAAGTTCGGCATCGCGTTTAACGAGGCCTCGGGCGCCTGCCTCATTCGCGCCGAGGGCAACGACGAGGACCTCAAGCAGCTCGCCATCCGGAACGCCGGCGCGATCGGCGCGGGCCACCTGTTCGTCATCGCCCTGCGCGAGGGCTACCCCATCAACGTGCTGGGCCGCATCCAGGACGTGCCGGAAGTGTGCTCCATCTTCTGTGCTACGGCCAACCCGGTGGAGGTGGTGGTGGCCGAGACCAGGCTGGGCCGGGGCGTGCTGGGCGTGATCGACGGCTCCTCGCCCCAGGGTGTCGAAGGAGACCAGGACGTGGTCTGGCGGCACGGCCTGCTGCGTAAGATCGGCTACAAACGGTGACCCCCATGTCGGACCAGGAGCGAACCTTCGGATTCAACACCCGCGCGTTGCACGCCGGCTACCGGCCGGAGCCCACGACCGGCGCCCGCGCGGTACCCATCTACCAGACCACCTCGTTCGTGTTTGAAGACAGCGACCACGCCGCCGCGTTGTTCGCGCTGGAGCAGCCCGGCAACATTTACACGCGCATCATGAACCCGACCACGGCGGTTCTGGAGGAGCGGGTGGCGTCGCTCGAGAACGGCGCCGCGGCGCTGGCGACGTCCAGCGGCCAGGCGGCGCAATTCATCGCCTTGTCGAGCCTGCTCGAGTGCGGCGACGAGATGGTGGCCTCGTGCACGCTATACGGCGGCACCTACACCCAGTTCGACGTCAGCTTCCGCAAGATGGGCATCCAGGTGAAGTTCGTCGAGCCGGACGACCCGGGGAACTTCCGCAAGGCCATCACGCCGAAGACCAAGTGCCTGTACGGCGAGACCATCAGCAATCCGCGCGGCAACGTGCTGGACCTCCAAGCGGTGGCCCGCATCGCGCACGACCACAAGATCCCGCTGGTCATCGACAACACCTTTGCCACTCCCTACCTCTGCCGGCCGATCGACTTCGGCGCCGACATCGTCGTCCACTCGCTGACCAAGTTCATGGGCGGCCACGGGACTTCCATCGGCGGCATCATCGTCGATAGCGGCAAGTTCCCCTGGCCGGAAGGGAACTTCCCGCAGTTGACGCAGCCCTCGCCCGCCTACCACGGCATGAAGTACAGCGAGAGGTTCGGGAACCTGGCCTACATCGTCCGCGCGCGCGTGGAAGGGTTGCGCGACATGGGCACCTGCATGAGCCCGTTCAACGCCTTCCTGTTCCTGCAAGGCATCGAGACGCTGGGGATGCGCATGGAGCGGCACGTGGCCAATGCGATGACGGCGGCCAGGTTTCTGGAAAGCCACCGGCTGGTGAAATGGGTGAAGCACCCATCGCTGCCGTCGAGCCCTTACTACGCCTTGGCGCAAAAGTACCTGCCCAAGGGCGGCGGCGCGATCTTCTCCTTCGGGATCCAAGGCGGCTATGAGGCGGGCCGGAAGTTCATCGACAGCGTGAAGCTGTTCTCGCACCTGGCCAACGTGGGCGACGCGCGCAGCCTGGTGATCCATCCCGCCTCGACCACGCACCAGCAGTTGAAGCCCGAAGAGCAGGAGGCCGCCGGGGTGAGGCCCGACATGGTGCGGCTCTCGATCGGCCTGGAGGACCTCGAGGACATTCTCTGGGACCTGGACCAGGCGCTGGAGAAATCGCAGGGATAGCGCGGTCAGTCCAGGTCGATATCCCGCCGGGGCGGGGGCTCCAGCGGGCTCTCTTTGGCCTTCTTGAGGAGCTCGTCGAACTTCTTCGAGAGCACCTGGCTCTGCTTCTTCTCGGCTTCGAAGGACTTCTGGAAAGCCGCCTCGCGGCGGCCGGCATCGCCCTTGAGACGCTCGACTGCGGCCGCCAGGTCCTCGATCGGCGGCGGCCTGACCGCCTCCTTGAAAGTGATGATCGCGCGCGTTTCCGGATCCACCTTCAGATCGGCCTGGCAGCACGGGCATTTCACCTCGAACATCCCCTTGGCTTTGGCCATACCGGCCATCTTAGCGCATCCGGGCGCGATGGCGGTACACTAGGTGGGTATGGCGGGCCGCGTCCTCAGTGCCATCAAGCGCTTCATTCTATGGGACTATCCCCGGGCCTCCTGGCAATACGACGTCATGGTCGGGCTGATCCTGGCGTTTGTGTTCCTGACGCCCCGCGAGTGGTTTCGCGACCAGCGGCGTATTCCGAGGACCAGCCAGATCGCCATGCTGCCGGCGGCCCACGGCACCAACGTGTTCTGGATCGAATCCGAGCTGCTGGCCGGAGTTCCCGAGCCCGAACGTCCAGCCAAGGCCGCCGAGATACTCAAGCAACTGGCGGGAGAGAAACAGACGCTGGTTCGCCTGGAGCCGGTTCACGACTCGGAAGAGGAAATCCAGGGCTACCTGGTGTTCACGCACCCATGAGCTGGACCCGGATTCCCGGCTGCAAGCGCTGTAACTTCCGGAGGTAGAAAAGCATCGTATCAGGGGACGTCACTTGAGAACGATCATTAAATTCCTGGGTTTGTGGGGGTTGTTGGGTGCGCCGCCGGGCGCCGAAACGGTCCAGGCGGTGTTGGCGCGGATGGATCGCGAGGCCGCCAGCTTCCGCCAGTTGACCGCCAGCTTGAGGAACGTCACCTACACCGCCATACTGGACGACACCAGCGGGGAGAACGGCGCGATCTGGCTGCAAAGGTCGGGCGCCAAAATCGAAATGCGCGGCGAAATCTTCGGAGACGATGCGAGATCCTTCGGATTTCGGGAGAACGAAGGCCAGATATTCTACCCGAAGATGAAAACTGTCCAGATCTACGATCTGGGCAAGGCGCGTGGGCTGGTGGATCAGTTTCTGCTGCTGGGTTTCGGTAGTTCGGGGAGGGAACTCCAGAAGAACTACACCGTGACAGTGGCCGGCGAAGACGTGGTCGGCGGGCAGAAGACGACCCGCCTCGAGCTGATCCCCAAGTCCAAGCAGATGCAGGAACAGATCACCAGAGTCGAACTCTGGATCCCGCTGGACGCGGGGCACCCGGTGCAGCAGAAGTTCTGGAAGCCGGCCAACAACTACAGCCTGATAGTCTACTCCGATATCAAGCTGAACCCCAGTCTCCCGGATCGCTTCTTCCGGCTCGCGCTGCCGGCGGGGGTGGAAAGGGTTTATCCTCAGAAGTAAGGTAGAAGTGCGTTCCCGAGGGAACGCGGACCCCGAGCGAACCGCCCCTCCTGGGGCTGGGGGCGGGGAAGCATAGAGGCGGAACAAGAACGTGTCATCGGTACGAGAAACCAACACCGGCAGGCTCGCGTTTCTGGACTGGACCCGCGGGCTGGCGGCCATCATCATGCTCCAGGGGCACGCGTTTCATGCCTTCACCAAGCAGGAACTGCGCGATAGCGGTCCTTACGTGATCTCGCAGTTTGCCGGCGGGCTGCCGCCGGCGGCCTTCCTGTTCCTGGTGGGAGTGACGCTGGCGTTCCTGATGCACAGCAGCGAACGCAAGGGGCTGGCCGCCGGGGCGCGCGTGTTTGCCGCACTGCGCCGCGCGGGGTACCTGTTCACCATCGCCTTCCTGTTCCGCCTCCAGCTCTGGCTGTTCGGACTTCCCAACAGCCCCTGGACCGACCTGCTGCGCGTGGACATCCTGAACTGCATGGGCCTGGCGGTGGCGGTGATGTCCGTGATGGCGGTGTTCTCGACGGCGGACCGCGTTCGGCTGTGCGCCGCGCTGGGGGTGGCCATCGCCGTCGCCTCGCCGGTAGTCTCCCAGTTGGATTGGTCCTGGGCGCCGGCGGTGGTCAAAGGCTACCTGGCGCCGGACTACCTCTCGTTCGGCTTCTTTCCCTGGGCCGCCTACGTGGCCTTCGGAATGAGTGCGGGGAGCATCCTCCGGCTGCTCGGCAAGGACCAGTTCGATCGCGCGGCGCAGTGGGCGGCGCTGCTGGGGTTTGCGTTTGTGCTGGCCGGCCAGTCGATGTCCAACTTCGCCTCCTCGGTCTATGCCAAGTCCGAGTTCTGGCTCGACAGCCCCTGGCAGGTAGCGGTTAAGGTCGGTGTGATGCTGCTGCTGCTCTCCTTTGCGTATCTCTGGACGCGGCACTCCGAGGGCCGCTGGAGCTGGGTGCGGCAGTTTGGCGTGACCTCGCTGCTGGTCTATTGGGTCCACATCGAGCTGATCTACGGACGCTGGCTGTGGTTCTGGAAAGAGAGCCTGACGGCCGGGCAAACCCTGGCCGCCGCGTTCTCTCTGGTCGCCCTCATGCTCGTACTGGCGGTGGCCCGAACCCGGTGGAAGAACTGGCGTGTGCCGCGCTTCTCGCTGGGCTGGTACTTCTTCGCCGACCGGCGCGCCCGCGAAACCGCCGACTAGCGCGCCCTTCTCATGCAGGATCGTGACGAGGCGCGTGAGGAGCCCGTGGATACAAGGCGGGCGAGAGGCGACGCCCGGAGGCGTACTTGACAGTACGTCGAGGACGTCGCCCGAGCGCAACGAAGTAGACGTGGGCTCATCGCGCGCCGCAGTAGATCTTGTGTGAGAAGGGTGGGCTAGCGCGGCTTTTCCCCGCCCGAGCCTTTGACGAAGGGGCCGCTTCTGCCACTGGGGAGGATGGTGCGGTCGTCGGTCCGGGCCTGGGAAAGCTGGATGGCGGTGAGACCGCGGGCGCCTTGGAGATTGGCGTTCCGGAAGTCCGCCGTGAACGTCTGGGCCTCGCCGAACAGGGCGTTGGAGAGCGTCGCCCCGGTGAAGTCCGCTCCGCTCATGCGGGCCTCGCGCAAATCGCAACCTCCCATCAGGGCCCGGCTGAAACTGCTCCCGCTTAGATCCGCTCCCTGGAACTTGGCCCCCGTCAACAGCGCGTTCCGAAAATCGCAGTACTGCACCCGTGCCGAGCTGAAGTTGGCGCGGGAGGCGTTGGCGCCGATGAAGCGGCAGCGGTCCAGCCGGGCGTGGTAGAGCAGCGCATCTTCGAGATTGGCATCCGAGAAGTTGGTCTCGAACGCCGAGACGTGGTGCAGCCCGGCTCCAGTCAGGGCCGCGCCCAGGAAATCGCACTCGTGCAGCTTGGCCTCGGGCATGCGCACGTTGCGCAGGTTGGCGTGGTTGAACGAGGTGAACTGGAGGGAGGCCTCCGCCAGACAGGCTTCGGCCAGCCAACAGTGGCTCAGGTTGGCGCTGCTCAGGTCGGCCGCGGTGAGGTCCGCGCCGGGCAGGCTGGCCTCCCGGAGGTCGGCCCCTTCGAGTACGGCCCCGCTGAGGTCGGCGCCGCTCAGGTTGGCCTCAAGCAAGCTGGCGCGCTTCAGAATCACGTGGCGGAGGTTGGCCCGTTCGAGCTTTAAGTCACCCAGACTGGCGCCCGTGAGATCGGCGCGCACACCGCCGGGCCGTTTCTCCAGCCAAGCCAGATGCGCCTCCAGCACCTGGCGCAGTTGGTAGGCGCGACTCGGGTCGATTCCGAGGGATTTAGCGCGATCCATAACCCAGTCCGACTATCGTCGGAAGCGCTTGAAAACTTTACCTCCCGAGTCGCTCCGCCGGCCCGCCGGGTAGTGCTAGGCTGGAACCAAGGGGAGCGCGGGTTGGGCTCGAAGATCTCTGCGGCGGCTGGGGACACGCGCGGGAGCCGAAGAGCCTCCGGCCCGGAATACGGAAGTCACGCTGTGCGTAACGCTTTGTGGTATCTTCGTCCATGTGAACGGCTTCGAGTAACTCAGGCGGTGGGGGGATCCCGCCGATCGCCTCGTGGCTCGAGAGGGTAGATGCGAATACTGGTCATTGAAGACGAGAAACGCATCGCGGAATTTGTAGCTCGCGGCCTGGAAGGCGCCGGATACGGCGTGGATTCGGCGGACGATGGGGCCGCCGGCCTGGAGATGACTCACGCCACCGATTACGATCTGATCATCCTCGACCTGATGCTGCCCGACATGGATGGCCTGAAGGTCCTGGAGAAGATTCGCAACCGGAAGACCAGTCCCCCGGTGCTGATCCTCAGCGCGCTGGGAGCGGTCGACGACCGCGTCAAAGGTCTGGAGAGAGGGGCCGACGATTACCTGGGCAAGCCGTTCTCCTTCACCGAATTGTTGGCCAGAGTCCGCGCTCTCCTGCGTCGCGGCCAGCCCATGCCGGAGCGCCTGCAAGTGGGAGAACTGGTGCTGGACTGCATCCGGCGCAAAGTCACCCGGGGCGGAGAAGCGATCGATCTGGCGCCCAAGGAATTCAGCATCCTGGAGTACCTGATGCGGAATCGCGGCCGGGCACTGAGCCGCACCATGATCGTGGAGCACGTCTGGGAGATGGACTACGACGGCCTGACTAACATTGTGGACGTCTATATCCGCCACCTCCGCGGCAAAGTCGACGACCGCTGGCCCCAGAAACTGATCCATACCGTCCGTGGCGTGGGCTATATGGTCGAGTCCCGCGGGACGGCCGGCGAAAAAGCGGCGGAGGAGACGCCGGAATAGCGCGGACCGCGCGGCGGAGAATTCCCAGTGAGCCTGGAGATCGAGCAGAGAGAACGCGAGGGAGTCCTCATTCTGGATCTGAACGGGCGCATCACCGTGGGCGACGGGGCCGCCGCGTTGCGCGACACGCTGCGCGAGCTGGTCGCCGCCGGGTCCCGGAGCTTCATCCTGAACCTCCACAAGGTCGACTACATCGACAGCACCGGCTTGGGCGCGATGGTGGTGTGCTTCACCTCCGTGCGCCGGGTGGGCGGAAAGCTGAAGCTGGAAAACCTCAACCGGCGGAACGTCGAACTGCTGGTGCTCACCAAGCTGACCACCGTTTTCGAGATCTTCAACGACGAGCAGGACGCGGTGAACAGCTTCTTCCCCGATCGCGAGATCAAGCGCTTCGATATACTGAGCTTTGTCAGAGAACAGAGCGGAGAATAGCGGCCGGCCTTGGACATCGAATCATGCGCTTGGTAGTGATCGGCGGGGTCGCCGCGGGCTTGAGCGCGGCGGCGCGCGCGCGGCGCTGCGATCCATCCCTTGACATCACCGTGCTGGAGAAAGGCCCGGCGGTGGCCTGGGGCGCCTGCGGGCTGCCTTATTACCTCGAAGGGCAGGCGGGGTCCCTCGAGGAGCTCGTGGTCTACACTCCCGAGTACTTTCGCCGCGAGCGGAACATCGCCGTGCGCACCGGAGCGGAGGTGGTCGCAATTTCGCACTCGCGCCGGCAGGTGGTGCTGGCCGACGGCGAGCGGGTGCCTTACGATCGCCTGGTGGTGGCGACCGGCGCGCGGCCGGACCGCTCGATCGACGGCGCCGGGCATCCGGACATCTTCACGCTCTCCACGCTCGAGGACGCACGCCGGCTGCGGTGCTTTCTCGACGAAAAGAAACCCCGGCGGGCCGCCATCGTCGGCGCCGGCTACCTCGGTCTGGAACTGGCCGAGGTGTTTCGCACCCACGGGCTTGCGGTCACGGTCTTCGAAGCGGCGCCCGACGTGCTCGGCCGTCGCGATGCCGCGCTCACGGATTTCGTGCGCGCGCACCTGGAGCGTTTTCAGGTGGAACTGCGTCTTGGCGCGCGCGTCGAGTCGGTGGAGCCTGGCTGCGTCGCGGGGGTGCGCTGCGACATGGCGGTGCTGGCCGCCGGCTCGCGGCCCCACATCGAGTTGGCCGCCGAAGCAGGAATCCAACTGGGGCGCACCGGCGCGATCCGCGTGAGCGAGCGCATGGAGACGAACCTGGCGGGCGTCTACGCGGCCGGGGATTGCGCCGAGGCGGCCCACCTGGTGACTGGGCGGCCGGTGTATTTCCCGCTCGGCACCACCGCCAACAAGATGGGGCGCATTGCCGGGGCCAACGCCGCCGGCCGGAGGGAACGGTTTCCCGGGGTGGCCGGAACCTGCATTGTGCGCGTTTGCGGCATCGGCGTGGCGATCACCGGGCTCTCCGAAGCGCAGGCGCGCAAGGAAGGCTTCGACCCGGTCGAGGCGCGCGTCGAGGCGCCCGACAAGCCGCGCTACTTCCATGGGGAGCCGGTGACGGTGACCTTGGTGGCCGATCGCGGCACCCGCCGCCTGATCGGCGGCACGGTGATCGGGCGGGAGGGCGTCGCCGGCCGCATCAACGTCCTGGCCACCGCGATCACCAACCGGATGCGCATCGAAGACCTCGAACAACTCGACCTGGCCTACGCCCCGCCCTTCGCGCCAGTCTGGGACCCCATCCTGATCGCGGCGCAGCAACTGATGAAATGCCTGTAGCTTGTGGCTTGTGGCCTGTGGATTCCACGACCGCGTACCCGCCGGCGCACCTGGTGGCGCGGTAGGTGCGTCAGCAGGCGAATCGTCGTCGAATCCACAGGCCACCGGCCACAAGCCACAAGCGCTTTCCGGTAGACTGATCTTATGTGGTGGAAAAAGCCGAGGATGCTCGAGGTGGGGGCGCGTGCGCCCGGCTTTCAGCTCCAGGACCTGAACGGACAGACGCAGTCGTTGCAGGAGATCCTGGGCCGCGGGCCGGCGCTGCTGGCGTTCTTCAAAGTGAGCTGCCCGGTGTGCCAGTTCACGTTTCCTTTCTTGCAGCGGCTGCATGAGAGCGCCGGCGGTATCGCGATCATCGGCGTGTCGCAGGACAGCACGGCGGCCACCCGTGAGTACAACGCCGAGTTCGGCGTTACATTCCCCACGCTCGTGGACGACGCAGGCTATTCGGTCAGCAACGCCTTCGGTCTCGACACCGTGCCGTCCCTGTTCCTCATCGAGCCGGACGGGGCCATTTCACTGAGGGGATGTGGGTTCGTCAAGAAAGACCTGGACGCGCTGGGACAGAGGCTGGGCGCATCGCCGTTCCGGGGGGACGAGCGGATCCCTGAATACAAGCCTGGTTGAGGTTCCAAGAACTAGGCTCCCGGGGGGAGCTGAGTACGGATGCCGACAATCCAAGAAATTCTGGGCGCCGCCACGGCCATCGCCAAAGGCATGGGCGTGACGCTGAAGGAGATGGTTTCCCCGCCGGTGACCGAGCCTTATCCCGACGCGCCGCCCCGATTCCAGGAGCGCTATCGCGGCGTGCACGTGCTCGAGCGCGACCAGAACGGCTTGGAGAAGTGCGTGGCCTGCTTTCTGTGCGCGGCGGCGTGCCCGTCCAACTGCATTTACATCGAAGCCGCCGAAAACACCGATCGCGAGCGCATCAGCGGCGGGGAACGCTACGCCACGGTGTACAACATCGATTACTCGCGCTGCATCTTCTGCGGCTACTGCGTGGAGGCCTGCCCCACCGACGCCATCGTCCACGGCCACGGCTTCGAGATCGCCAGCTACGATACCTCCACGCTGATCTATCGCAAGGAGCAGATGCTCGCGCCGCGGCCCTCCGGCAGCTAGGTCGCCGTGGGCGCGCCGACGTTGCGGATCACCACCCGGATGGGCTCCTGCCCGCCTATCCGGGAAGAGAAATTGCGCAGCCTCTCGATCAGGCTGGGAGTCACCTCCTGGCCCCGGGCGACGATCAGCGATCCTTGCCGGGTGCGCACGTCTTGAGCCAGAACCATGCCGGGAGAGAGCAGCCGGAAGGGGAGTTCCTTGACCTCGAATTCCTGCGTGCTCTTGCGAATCTGGGCCAGCCGTTCCAGGATGACCCGGTCGTAACATCCTGACCGGCCGCGCATGACGTCGAAGGCCAGCGCGGTCGGATTGCCCTGGCTCTCGAGCAGATCGTAGTCCAGAGCCACCCGGAGCGCTCGGGATCCCCAAGGGATTGCTTCCCCCGCCACGCCGTCCGCCGGCGTCCCGGTCCCGTCGTAGTTCTTGTATTGATAGGCCAGGATCTCGAGCACCGGCTGGAGGCGGGGAATGTTGCCCAGCACCTGCTCGACGACGGCGGGCATCCGTTCCATCATGGCCTGCTCCTCCTCGCTGAGCGGCCGTCCTTCGTAAACGCTCTCCAGAGTGTGCGGCGGCAGGATCACGCAGCCGATCTGGGAGATCATCGCCGCCACTTCCACGTGCCACTTCTCGCGAATGTCGAAGGAGCCGACCAGCGCGCTCACGGATTGCCGCAATCGCGTGGCCCGGCCGAACGCCGCCGGATTGACCAGCGAAAGGATGTCGGTGAGCGCCCGGATGCTGCCGTGCAGGGTTTGTTCCAGCAACTCCCGTTCGGCCAGCAACAGCCGATGCTGCCCGACCGCGGCCTCCACGATCTTCTGAAGGACCGGAGGCGGGCAGGGTTTGGTGACGAACCGGAAGATCGAGCCCTGGTTGATGGCGGCAATGGCGTCCTCCAAGTCGGCCTGACCCGTCAGTAGCACCCGCACGGTGTCGGGCGCCAGATCCCGCACCCGTCGCAGGATCGCCACGCCATCCATACCCGGCATCCGGAGATCGGAGATGATGGCCGCAAAAGGGCCGTCCTGGCGAATGGCCTCCAAGGCGGTGTGACCGTCGAGCGCGGTCCGGACTTCAAAAGGCCCCCCGCGCAAGCTGCGAACGAAGGCGGACAGTACGTTGGGCTCGTCGTCAACGAACAGGACCCGAGGCTTGCTGCTGTCCTCGTTCACGATTCCAGCCCCCGCCAGCTTTGCGCAGTCTGCTCGGCCATCGCCCTCCACTCCGGCAGTTGGTCCGCGACCCCGAGCTCTTGAAGGTACTCCAGGTCCAAGGCCGGTGACGCGAGAGTGGTCGGCCGGAATTCGTGCGCCAGCGCATCCGCAATGTGGACGATGGCGGTCGTGCTGAGTTGGCGATTCGCTGGGCAGCCCTTCGGAGGAGCGTGGTGGTAGTGCACCGCTTCCACCACGGCCCCCGGCAAACCCCAAAGTCCAAGCAGGTATGCTCCGATCACGGCGTGGCTGGCTCCGATCAGATCCTGCTCCACCGCGTACAAGGGCCGGCCTTGTTCGCGGGCGGCCGCGACTGCGCATCCGAACCGCTCGGGGAGCTTTTCGGCCAGCACAAGCTGGCCCACGTCGTGCACCAGGGTGGCCACCGCCCCGGCCCCCGCCAGAGCCGTCGACGTCGGCAGGCGAGCCGCGAGCGCGGCGGCGAACTGCGAGTGCGTCTGGACCTCTTGCAGCGAGAACCCGCCAATCGAACTGGCGGGCTGGAAGGTCCGGAAGATCTCGATCGACAGGACCAGTTGCTTCAGAATGTCCAGGCCCAGGTACCCGACTGCCGCCTCCACGGTCGCGATCTCCCGCACCAGCCCGAAGAACGCCGAATTGACCAATTGAAGGACTTTGGCGGAAATGCCCACATCCCGCCGGACGATACGGCCGATCTCCTGGAGAGACACGTCCGGTTTGTCCAATGCCTCTACCAGAACGGCGTAGGTGCGCGGAAGGCACGGCAGTTCACCCACCGCGTTCACCAGTTTCCGGGTCGCCTCATCCGTCAGAACCGCGCCCAGGCTGCACGCCCGCTCGATCGCCTCGCACAGCTTCGCGGGATCGCAGGGCTTGACCAGGAACTGGTGAGCCACCGGGGCGGCCCGCAACGCCGTGTCGTGGGCCACGTAGCCCGACAGCACGATGCGGACGATGCCCGGATACCGGTCCCGCACTAACGCCAGCAGAGTGGCGCCGTCGGTTTCCGGCATCCGCATATCGGTAACCAGCACGTCGAACGGACCGGTCTCGAGCGTCGCCAGGGCCGCTTGGGCGCTGTTCGCAAATGCCATCGTCCAGCGGTGCCGCTGCGGACGCAGCATCCGTTGCAGACCCTCCAGGACTTTCGGTTCATCGTCCACGAACAGCACGTTCTTCATGACATTGGCTGGATCGGCAGCCGGACGAAGAAGGTGGTTCCTTGTCCCGGCTGCGTTTCGAAGGTCAGGCTGCCCCCGTGCTTTTCCACCACGATGGATCGCGCCACCGCCAGACCCTGGCCCGATCCCCGCCCCACCTCCTTGGTAGTGAAGAATGGCTCAAAGACCCGCGAAGCGACTTCCTTCGGGATGCCGCAACCCGTATCGCTGATCGAAATCACGGCCGTGTCGCCCTGGCGTCTGGTCCGAATCACGACTCGCCCCTTCGTTCCCGTCCCTTTGACCACTTCGGCAATCGCGTCGGCGGCGTTGATCAGCAGGTTCAGGAAAACCTGGTTCAGGTCCGCGACGTGGCAGAACACCGGCGGCAGTTCCTCGAAATCGGTCTCCACGTTGGCCAGATACTTCACATGGCTTCGCGTGACGATGAGGGCGTTCTGGAGGGCCTTGTTGAGATCCGCCGCGGCCTTCTCCCGCCGCCCCGGGTGCGCGAATTCCTTCATGGCCCGCACTATGGTGGCGGCCCGGTCCATTCCGTCCCGCGACTGGGTGATGGCTTTGGGGACCTCCTCGGCCAGGTAGTCCAGGTCCGCGCTTTCCACCGCCGCGGCCAGGCCGTCGATTAGCGCGCGCGGGATCTCTTCGCCGGCCGCCGCTTTGGAGAACTCGGCACACTTGGCGAGCAACCCTTGCAGGCCGGCGAAAGAGTCCTGGAGGAAGTGGATGTTGTCGCCCACATACTGGATCGGCGTGTTGAGCTCGTGCGCAATGCCGGCGGCCAAGCTGCCGACCGCCTCGAGTTTCTGAGCATGTTGCAGCTCGACTTCGAGCCGCTTGCGCTCCGTGACGTCCTGCGCCACCACCAGCACGGCCTTGCGCCCCTGGAACCCGAACCCGTGCGCGCCGATCTCGACGTCCAGGATCCGGCCGTCTTTCGTCTGGTGCTTCCAGGGCCCGGAATAAAGTCCCGCGGAGTTGAACGATGGCTGTGCCTGCATCCAGCGCCGGTCTTCCTCGGGAGTGTGAATCTGCGAAGTCTTCATCCGCAGAAACTCGTCCCGGGAATAGCCGTAATGGCGGACGGCGGCGTCGTTGACTTCGATGAAGTCCAGGGACTCGGGATCGAAGACCCAGACCGGGTGAGGAATGGAGGCAAACAGCAGGCGGAAGGATTCGCCGCTCCGGCGCAGAGCTTCTTCCGCTTCCTTCCACTGGGTGATATCTCTGGTGATGCCCACGATTCCGATCACCCCGCCGTTCTGGTCCTTCACCGGGACCTTAGTGGTGGTAACCCAGCAGGACCATCCCGGCCTCTGAACCAGCTCGGGCTTGGACACCAGAGGCTGGCCCGAGCTGACGATCCTCTGCTCGTCCTCGCAGGCCTCCTGGGCGAATTCCGGCGACAGGAAGGCGGAGTCCGTTTTCCCATACGCCTCCGCGGGTTCGCGGACTCCTAACAGCGAGGCTTCCGCCCGATTGATCAGCGTGAACCGGCCATCTGCATCTTTGAAGTAGATGCAGTCCGGGACACTGTCCATCAGGATGCGCAGCATGTCCTGGCTGCGGGCCAGCTCCGCCTCGGCGTGCTTTCGCCGGGTAATATCCTGCGAGATGCCGACGAAGTTCGCGATGGCGCCCGCCTCGTCGCGCACCGGGGTGAGCGTCGCCTCTTCGGTACAGAGAGTGCCGTCCCTGCGGCGATTGACGACCTCACCGCGCCATGTCCCCCCTGATTCGATCGTGCGCTGTAAGTCCTCGATGGCGGCCGAGGATTGGGATCGTTGCAGGAAGAACTGAAAGGTCTTTCCCAGGAGCTCTTCCCTCGCGTAACCTGTCATGGCAGTGAAGGCGGGGTTCACCCAGGTGATGCGGTGGTCCCGCTGCGTAATGATGATGCCATTCGCCGCGGCCTCCAGGGCGGCGGCTTGCAGCCGCAGCCGCTGCTCCGCGGCACGGCGTTCGGTCACGTTCTGGACCGCCACCAGGACCAGCTCGCGCCCATCCAGCTCCACACGCTCGCAACTGGTCTCCACCCAGATCGTTTCGCCGCTCTTCGGCCGGTGCTGGCAAAGCTGAGCAGAGGCCTCGCGGCACCCGCTCGCGCAGGGTGGGGCCTCTCGGACCGCCAGGTCGGCGGCGCCCATCTCCAGGAACTCCTGCCGGGAATAGCCGTACAGGGCCAGGGCCTTGTCGTTCACCTCCCGGAAGCGATCCGACGCCGGGTCGTAAGCCAGCATCGGGAGCGGGCTGCTGGAGAACAGGAGGCGGAACCTGGCCTCGGCCGCCTGGAGCGCCGTCTCGGCGCACTGCCGTTCCAGGAGAGCCGAATCGAGCGCTTTGATTCGATCGCCGAGCGTTGCTCCGAGCTCCACCATCCGCACACCTACTTTGATTCGAGCGAGCAGTTCGGATCGATCCCAAGGTTTCACGATGTAATCGTCAGCCCCGGCCCCGAGCGCTTCGACAACGTCCGAAGGGGCGTCCCTTCCGGTCACGACGATGATATAGAGAGGGAGTTGCCGCGCGCGCACCATCCTAGTCAACTCGACGCCATCGATTCCAGGCATCACCCAGTCGAGCACGGCCAGTTTTGGCGAGTCTCCCGCCTGCAAAACCCCCCACGCCTGGGCGCCATCGCAGGCCACGGACACCTCGAAACCCTCGGAGAGCAATTGGTGTTCCAGCAGGCGCCGTTCAATCACCCCATCCTCGGCAACCAGAACCCTCATTCTTCACTCGCTTCGCCCTTATGTATCGGCAGGCGCGTGACTTTCTATTAGCTTGGACGCGGGGAGCTGGGGCCTCTGCGGAATGGCATAAACTCGAATTAATCGGAGCCATGCCCCGCGTCAGACTGGTTCATTGGAATGCCGCCGAGGGCCGCGAGCGCGCGGCGGAGCTGCGCGGCGCGGGATACGAGGTCGACTACCAGGCGGCGCTGGGCCCGGCGGACCTGCGCGCGATGCGGGAGCGCCCGCCCGAGGCCTTCGTCATCGACTTGGCGCGGACGCCGTCCCAGGGGCGCGACGTGGCGCTGGCCTTGCGGCAGCAGAAAGCGACGCGGGCGGCGCCACTGGTCTTCATCGAGGGGGATCCCGAGAAGACCGCGCGCGTGCGCCAGTTGCTGCCGGACGCTTCTTACACGCCGTGGTCGGGGGTTGGCAGGACGCTGGAAGGCGCACTGCGACAGCCGCCGCCGGCTGAGCCGGTAGTGCCCGGCATCATGGCCGGCTACTCCGGCACGCCGCTGCCGAAGAAGCTCGGCATACGGGCGGGTGCGCTGGTCGCGCTGCTCGGGGCGCCTGAGGGGTTCGAGAGCACTCTGGGACCGCTGCCCGAAGGGGTGCGCATCGCGCGGACCGCGCGCGGCCGGCCGCAACTGATTCTGCTGTTCACGCAATCGCGCGCCGACCTGGAGCGCCGCTTCCCCGCCGCCGCACGCTTACTCGCCGACGGAGGCGGGATCTGGATCGTCTGGCCGAAGAAGGCCTCGGGTGTGGTCTCGGATTTGGGCGAGAAAGAGGTTCGCGGCTTCGGCCTGGCCGCCGGCTTCGTGGACTACAAGGTCTGCGCCGTGGACCAGACCTGGTCGGGCCTGCTGTTCGCGCGACGCAAGCGTTAACCCAGCTTCAGCGTCTCGTTCATCGAGCCCTGGCGGTACCCTTCCAGGTCCAGGGTCACGTAGTGGAAGCCGAGGGGCTTGAAGATCTCCGCAAAGCGCGCGGCCATTTCCAGGGTGAGCGCCTTTTCCATTTCCTCGCGGGCGATTTCGACGCGCACCAGCTCGCCGTGGACGCGCACGCGGAACTGGCGGAAGCCCAGTGCGCGGAGGGCCTCCTCGCCCGCCTCGATGGTCTTCACGGTCTCCTTGGTGACGGGCGTGCCGTAGGGGATGCGGGAACTGAGGCAGGCCGAGGCGGGGCGGTCCCAGGTGGGCAGGCCGGCCAGGCGCGAGAGTTCGCGGATCTCGGCTTTGCGCAGCCCGGCTTCGACCAGCGGCGCTTTGGCCCGGTGCTGCTCGGCGGCGTTCTGGCCGGGGCGGTAGTCGCCCAGGTCGTCCACGTTCACGCCGTACACGATGTTCGGGATGCCGCGCTCGCGGCCGACAACCTCCAGGGTGGCGAACAGCTCATCCTTGCAGTGGAAGCAGCGATCCGGGGCGTTGCGAACGTAGTCCGGGTTGTCGAACTCGCGCGTCTCGACGTACTCGTGGCGGAACCCAACCCGGCGGGCCAACTCCTCGGCCTTGCGCTTATGGGACTCCGGGATGGATGCGGAATCCGCGGTGATCGCCAGGGCGTTTTCCCCGAGGACCTGGTGGGCGGCCCAGGCCAGGTAGGCCGAGTCGGTCCCGCCGGAATAGGCTATAATTACGCTCCCCAAGTCGCGAAGCAGCGAGAACAGGCGAGCCTGCTTCGAGCGGAGGCGGGCGGGGTCGAGCGGTTCGAGCGGAATCAAAGTGGCCATTACAGCGGCAGTGGCTCCTGGCCGTTGGTCCCGTTGCCGTTGGGCGGAGCCGATTCCTCCGGGATGATACAGGCCGCGGCCACCTGGCCTCCCTCCTCCGTCCGGACCAGCCGGACTCCCTGGGTGGAGCGGCCGACCTGGCGGATCTCACTGGCCTCGATGCGGATGATCTTGCCCTCCTTGGTGATGATCATCAGGTCGGAGTCCTCCTTGACGGCCATGACCGCGACCACCTTGCCGGTGCGTCCGGTGGTCTTCATGTTGATGACGCCCTTGGCGCCGCGAGCCGTGAGGCGGTACTTGTGGAGCGGCGTGCGCTTTCCAAAGCCCAGCTCGGAGATGGAGAGAATCAGGCCGTGCTCTTCGACGATCTCCATGCCCACCAGGTAGTCGTTGTCGGCCAGGTCCATGGCTCGAACGCCCCGCGCGGGCCGCCCCATCGGGCGGACCAGCTTCTCCTGGAAACGGATGGCCTTGCCTTCGTGCGACCCCAGGAAGATGTAGTTCTCCCCCGTGGTGAGCCCGGCGCGGATCAGCTCGTCGCCTTCATCCAGGCCGATGGCAATAATGCCGCGGGCCACGGGGTTGTCGAACTCGGTCAGCTCCGACTTCTTGATCACCCCGCGCTTGGTCACCATCACGATGAACCGGTCCGCCACGAACTCCCGGACCGGCAGGAAGGCCTTGATCTCCTCGTCCGGCTGAAGGTTGATGAGGTTCGAGATGTGCTTGCCCTTTCCGGTGATGCCGGCGTCGGGGGTCGCGTAGATTTTGAGCCAGTAGACCCGGCCCATGTTGGTGAAGATGAGCAGGTAGGCGTGGGTGGAAGCGATGATGAGGTGCTCCAGGAAGTCCTCGGTGCGCGTGCCCATGCCGATGCGGCCCTTACCGCCCCGGCTCTGGCGGCGGTAGCTGTCCACCGGGGTGCGCTTCAGATAGCCGCCGCGAGTGACGGTGACCGCCACGTCCTCCACCGCCACCAGGTCTTCCAGCTGAATCTCCCCGGTGTCTTCCAGGAACTGGGTCCGGCGCTCGTCCCCGAACTCTTTCTGGACTTCCTTGAGCTCCTTGACGATCAGGCCGCGGAGCAGTTTCTCCGAGCCCAGGATTTCCAGGTACTCGGCAATGCGGCGCTGGATGTCGGCCAGCTCGTCGAGGATCTTCTGGCGCTCCATGCCGGTCAGGCGCTGGAGCTGAAGCTCCATGATGGCCTGGGCCTGGCGCTCGGTGAAGTCCAGGCGGAAGTCCTCGGGGATCAGCACCTCTTCCCGCACGCGCTCGGGAATGGGCAGGACGCCCATCAGGTGCTCGCGGGCTTCCTTCGGTGTGCCGGATGCCCGAATGAGTTCGATCACCAGGTCGAGATTGTCGAGGGCTTTCCTGAATCCGAGCAGGACGTGCTCGCGGTCGCGGGCTTTCCGCAGCTCGAACTCGGTGCGCAGGCGGACCACCTCGACGCGGTGGTCGATGAAGCGCTTGATGCAATCGATGAGACCCAGTTCGCGCGGCTGGCCGTTGACGATCGACAGCATGATAACGCCGAAGCCGGTCTGCATCTGGGTGTGCTTGTAAAGGTTGTTGAGCACCACCTCGGCCTGCTCGCCGCGCTTCAGCGGGAAGACGATGCGCATGCCCTCGCGGTCGCTTTCGTCGACCGGCTCCAGCAGGCCCTCCAGCTTCTTCTCGTTGATCAGCTCGGCCACCTGCTCGATGAGGCGGGCCTTGTTCACCTGGTACGGGATTTCGGTGACCACGATCTGGTCGCGGTCTTTGCCGGTGTGCTCGATGGCGGCCTTGGCGCGGAGCTTCAACATGCCGCGGCCCCGGGTGTAGGCCTCCAGGATGCCCTGCCGGCCCAGGATGTAGCCGCCGGTCGGGAAATCCGGTCCCGGGACCATCTCCAGGATCTTCTCCAGCGGGGTTTTGGGGTTCTGGATCAGGGCGATGGTGGCGTTGACGATCTCGGTGAGATTGTGCGGCGGGATGTTGGTCGCCATGCCCACGGCGATGCCCGAGGACCCGTTGATAAGCAGGTTGGGCACCCGGGTGGGCAGCACCTCGGGCTCCTGCTCGCTGTCGTCGTAATTGGGCCGGAAATCGACGGTTTCCCGGTCGATATCGGCCAGCAGGGTAGAGGCGATGCGGGACAGGCGGGCTTCCGTGTACCGCATGGCCGCTGGCGGGTCGCCGTCGACCGACCCGAAGTTGCCCTGGCCGTCGATCAGCGGGTAGCGCATCGAGAACGGCTGGGCCATCCGCACCAGCGCGTCGTAAACCGCCGTGTCGCCGTGCGGGTGATACTTGCCGAGGACTTCGCCCACGATCTTGGCGCACTTCCGGGTGGGCCGGTTGAAGGTGAGGCCCATCTCGTGCAAGCCGAACAGGATACGGCGGTGTACGGGCTTCAATCCGTCCCGTACATCGGGCAGGGCGCGGCCGATGATCACGCTCATGGCGTAATCCAGGTACGACCGGCGCATCTCGTCTTCGATGTTGATGGGAATCAGGTTCTTCCCGCCGCCGCCGGGTCCCAGCGGGAGCTGCGTGCCGCCGCCCGCCGGCGGGGCCGGAGGCACGGGTGGAACCTGGGGGGTATCGGGACGATCGGACTCAGCCAAGACGACTCCCGGAGGCGGGGGTTTTCATTCCCCTTTTCTTCGCCTATCTCAAAGTTGCGTTCTAAACTTTCATTTTACCAGAAATGCGTTGAAGAAAAAGGGAGTTTATTGCCGGTGTGGAACAGGCTTCAGCCTGTCTGGGCGGCTGGAACGTTCGGTGGCCGGTAGGCCGCCTGTTCGTCCCGCATGCGCTCGAAGACCGTGGGGTGGATCTCGGCGTCGTCCGGGATGTGCCGCGGGCGCCCCCGCGGGATCATCCAGCGCCGGACCGGCGGCTGGCGCTTCATGTCCGTGTACCGTTTGGGCCAGTATTCCAGCAGCCACCAGAATCCGTGCAGCGACTTGTGCAGCACCGGGTCCGGCCCCATGGCGCCTAGAACCTTTACCCTGCGCGTCGCATCCACTCGCAACTGCGCCGCGACGGCCTCATCCAGCATCCAGTCCAGAGTGATCTTGGCCAGTCCGCTTTTCGGCTCCGCGTAACCGCCGCCCACGTCGGAATGCACGCCGGCGAACCACACCTGCCGGATGTCCTGTCCCTGGGACGGCGCTCTCCACAGATTCTGGCGGTAGAAGCAGCGCCGCTCGTCGATCGAAACCGCGTGCCGGCCGATGTGGATGTCGGGGTTGGCGGCCGTGAACGGCAGGGTGACCGGGTTGAAGATCCAACCCACGGAGCTGACGGTGTCCCAGAGGCCCACGAAGTGAGGCTTGCATTCCCGCGAGAATGTCTCCCGGAACTGCCGGCCAAGCTCTTCCCACTCGGCGAATTCCCCGCTGCCGGCGGGGGCCTTCCTGGGCCGGTGCTTCAGCATCCGGAGCGCATAGGGAATCAGGACCTCGTTTCCCTTCCGGATCAGCCCGAAGATGTGCAGCAGCGCCGCCAGCGCGCGCACGGTATAGGCGCCGCGGCTGAACCCGAACAGGAACACCCGGTCGCCCTGCTCGAAGTTGTCCATCAGGAACTTGTAGGCGTCCGCGATGTTGGCGCTCAGCCCGTAGCCGAAGGCCAGTCCGCGCATGCGGGTCCACCATTTCCGGAACTTCGTGAGAGCGTTCGGAGCGCCGATGGTGCCGAGTCCCGGGTGGTAGTAGACCACCTGGGTTTGAGGGTTCGACTCCAGGACGCTGTACAAGCGGACCACGTTCGAGTTGGTGGTGCCAAACTCGTTCCCCGTGCCATCGCAGCAGACCACGACGTTCTTCACCACGGCGCGCCTCCTCCGCACTACACTGTCGTGCACCGCTTCAGGTAGGGGACCCGGTCCAGCAGGTCCACCCGGATCGACAGATCCCCGTCGTTCCGGAAATGGTAGCGGTGTTTGGGTTCCTTCCCCTCCTCCGACTTCAGAAAGGTGTCCAGATGCTCCGTGAGGTTCTCCTCCCCGGTCCGGTTGGTCAGCACCGCGTCGTACTCCTCGCCGGTCCGGGCCGCCGACAGCCAGCCCAGCGCGTCCGGATGCGGAATCCCGTGTTTGCCGTTGCCGGAAATCACGTAGTATTTCGCCGGGATCCTCTCGAAGAAATCCTGGTCCAGACTGTGGCTGCTGCCATGATGCGGCACCTTCATCAGGTCCACCGCGAATTTGCCGCCCTGCGGCATCAAGCCGCGCTGCTCCAGGTCCTTGAGGATGAGATCGCCCCCGCAGTCGCCCGAGAGCAACATGCGAACGCCCTCGAGCTCCGCCAGCACCACGATGCTGGACAGGTTTTCCGCGGTGCGGTTGGCGTAGTCCGCCAGGCAGGCTTCCTTCTCCTTCGCGGTCTTCTTGGCGAGCTTCGCCTCCTCCTTTTCCCACTCCGCGCGTAGATCGTCGAGCTCGCCCTGTCGGGGCCCCAGCACGGTCAGCTTCAGCCCTTCGAGATCGACCGGAACGCCCCCCTCCTCCGCCGTGACCAGCCCGCCGTCGAAGCCGTCGTTGACGGAGATGCGGAGCGTGTCCGCCGCCGCGCGAACCTTCGCGCCCTGCCCCACGCTGGCCAGCACCAGGCGCGAGCGCAGGTACTCGTCCCCTTCCGGAGCCGCGATCGCGCCGCTTTCGATGCTCGCGAGCAGGTTGGGCGCCGAAGCCGTGTGGGCCCCCGCTACCCGGCTCCACAAACCGTCGAAGCTGTTGTGCCACAGCTCGCCGATCTCGCACAACTCCTCCTCCCCCCGTTCGCGCGCGGTCACCAGGCCGCTCAACAACTCCAGCACGCCACGGATATGGTCGTCGTCGATGTGGCTGACTATGGTGAGTTCGAGACTCGCTTTGTCGCCGCCCGTTTTCGGCAGCGACTGGAGGCGCGGCTTCAGACTTCCGTTGTAGATTCCCGCCGGCCCCCCGTCGATGAGCAGGAACCGTGGGTCTTGCGCTTCCCCGTGGTGCAGCAGCAGGCAGTCGCCCGTGCCCGCCTGCAACGCTTCCAGACTGAAGATCATCGTAAACCTCCTATATGGATTGGATGGCCCGCAACACATCCACCAGCCCGTGTCCCTGGAAATACCGCTCGCGCCCGAGATCGGTCGCCGTGTCGCACAGAATCTGTTTGACGCGCTGCGGCTGCCCGATGAGTTCGCGATTCCGCGCCAGCAGCAACGCCGCCGCTCCGCTGACGTGAGGGGCCGCCATGCTGGTGCCGTCCATGGTTTCGTAAGCGATCCCCGGCACCGGAGCCACGATCTTCTCGCCCGGGGCCACCAGGTCGGGCTTGGCCCTTCCGTCGCCCGTCGGCCCCCGGCTCGAGAAGTAGGAAACTCCGTAGTTGTGCGGCATGGACCGGTGCGTGGCGCCCACCGTGATCACCGAATCCGCGTTGCCCGGGTCGGTGATGCTGGTGGTGTGATAGCTCTCGAAACCCGCAGACAGGCCGGCTTCCTGAAGGCTATAGCCCATGTTCCCCGCCGCCGCCACCACCACCACGCCGCTCGCCACCAGGCGCTCGCATTCCTCGCACACCGGCGTGCGCCCGCAGGCAAAGCTGGCCACCTTGTGAGGAACCGACAGGCTGAGGTTCGCGCCGTGCACAAGCATCAGGTCCTTGCTCGAATTCAGATACCGGATGAACTGGAGCGCGGCCATGATCGTGAAATCGTCGCCGCCGTCGGGCCCCACGACGCGAATATCATACAGCTCCAGGTCCGGGCAGACCCCTTGAAGGGGCTGATCCAAACCGGCTGCCACCGCCTCCGGCCAGTCCGCCGCCAGAATCCCCGCCACGTGCGTTCCATGATGGGGCGTTGGTTTCTCGTATCGGTCCTCGTCATGCGGCACACGAAGAAAGGGGTCCAGCAGCGCCCAATTGAGCGGCCGCCCTCGCGCGAGATCGCGTCGCAGGTCGTCCGTGAGGTTCTCGCGCTCCTCCGGCCGAACAGCGTCGAAACGCGACGGGATCTGAACCGGCGCCTTGGAGTGTTGCGCGCGGCGGAGCAGCTCTTTCAGCCGTGTGAAGTCATAGGTGCGCCGGATGCGGCTCGGATGATCGAGCTGGTCGTTGGGATCGCTCTCGTCCCGGGCGATCGGCTTCCGGTCCGCGTCCCGCCTCCAAAACGCCTGATGTCTCGCGTCGATGCCGCTGTCCACCACCGCCCATCGCAGAGCGCTGCAGTTGATGTTGAACAGCAGCCGGGCGGCGTCGGCCTTCACTGTCTCGCGCGACAGAAACACCGAGACGTCTACCCGGCGATTGACGTTCACCGTCCAGAGCAACCCGTGTCTCCGGCCAGCCAGCTCCGGCGGCCCCTCGATGCTGCGGAAGAATGCCGCCCAGTCTCTCTTCGCCGGCGGACTCTCCGATTTCTGCATCTCCTCCAGAAGCCTCCGTAGCCGCTGAAGCTGGTCCTGGGAATCCGGATCCAGTGAGGCCCCTGCCTTTGCCGCCAGCGAATGCCACCATTGCGAAAGCGGCAGGACGTCTTCGACCAGTTCCGTGAGCGTCAGGTTGGCCAGCACCACCGACTCGTTGAACAACAGGAAGGGCTTGTCGCGACTGAAATCGCCCGAATCGTCCTGCCATTCCGGCCGCTTTTCCAGGCGATCCCGCAGGTACTTGTACAATTCCGCCGCGCTGCTGGTGTTGTGAGGCGTCAACAGCAGTTCCTGCCGGGGCTGCTCGGCGTGCTCGGCGTAAGCCACCCAGACCTCCAGCAGAATCGGCGAGTCCTGGGTCCAGCGTGCGCGGCGGTTCTCGCCGCCGGCGCCGTAAATGATCGCGACGATTTCTTTTTTATCCATAGCCTCCACCCCGCGTGGATAGTCGCCTCCACGCGATAGCTGCCAGCATATCACAACCGCAGGCGCTCAATAATCCAGCGGATTTCTAGAATTTCGCGGAATTCGCCCGCAGTAGCGGCGCCGCTTCCCGGTCACGGATTGTAGGGCAGCCGCGTCAGGGGCGGGTGTCCTTCCAGCGTTTCATAGGCCACCATTTCTTCGAGTTTCCGCTTCGGTTGCGGCTCGGGCCAGGCCTCCGGGATTCCGATGGGCGTGATGCAGATCCGATGATAACGGCTGGGGATGGCCAGCACCTCGCGCGTCACGGCGTCGGGAATGCCGTCGGTGAGGTAGGCCGTCCCGTAGCCGAACGCGCGGGCCGCAATCATGAGGTACCCGGCTGCGATCGGGCCGTCGTGGTTGGTCGCGTAGCCCGAGCAGGCCGACTCGGTGTCCACCAGCACCACCACGTAAACCAGCGCGGTGAAGTAGCCCTCGGTGAAGTGAACGGCGTCCTTCTTCCGCTTCTCCAGGGCGGCGGCATCCTTCTCCTTGTTCTTGGCGGCGGAGTCGTCGAAGTACCTGGTCAACCGCTCGAGAGTCCGTTTCTTCATCTGCTCGATCTTGGCCCGGTCGCGCACCACCAGGAACATCCAGGGCTGCTGGTTCATGCAGGTGGGGCCGCGGCGGGCGGCGTCGAGGATCTGGCGCAGATGCTGGTCCGGCACCGGATCGGGTTTGTAGCGCCGCACGGTCTGGCGTTTCGCGAACACCGTCAGAAGGGCGGACGGATCCGGGGCCTGGCCCGCCGGCCCTGCGGCCAGGGGCGCGGCGCTGGTGGCGAGAGTTCCGCCGGCGACGCCGGCGAGCTGAAACAACTTCCTGCGAGTAGTGCGCATGAGTCCTCCGAGGGCCCAGCTTATCACGCCCATTGCGGGCCGAAAGCCCGCTCCACTACACTGAAGGTGCATGATTTCCGTCGTGATCCCGGTGCATAACGAGGAGCCGTCGCTGCTGCCGCTCTACGACCGGCTCACCGCGACGCTCACCGCTCTCGGCCGGCCTTACGAGGTGATCTTCGTGGACGACGCGTCCACCGACCGGAGCTTCGAGCTGCTGGCCAACCTGGCGGAGACCGATCCGCGGCTGGAAGTGGTGCGCCTCCGGCGCAACTTCGGGCAGACGGCCGCGCTTTCGGCCGGCTTCCACGAAGCCCAGGGCGATGTGATCGTCTCGCTGGACGGCGACCTCCAGCACGCTCCCGAGGACATCCCGGCTCTGCTGGCCAAGCTCGATGAGGGCTACGACATCGCCAGCGGCTGGCGCAAGGTCCGGGTCGACAACGCGCTGACCCGTCGCCTGCCCTCGCGAATCGCCAACTGGCTCATGGCCAAGGCCTCGGGCGTGGATCTGCACGATTTCGGAACCACCTTCAAGGCCTACCGGGCCGAGATTCTGAAGGACATCAACCTGTACGGGGAACTGCACCGGTTCATCCCCGCGCTGGCGAGCTTCTACGGCGCGCGGGTGGCGGAGGTGCCGATTCAGAACATCGTGCGTCCGCGAGGCGCGTCGCATTACGGGCTGGGGCGGACGCTGAACGTGCTGTTCGACATCCTGACCATCAAGTTCCTGCTGAGCTACTTCACCCGCCCGATGCACTTCTTCGGGAAGTTCGGATTGCTCGGCACGGTTTTGGGCGGCGGCACGCTGGCTTACCTGGCGGTGGAAAAGCTCGTCACGGGGCGCGACATCATCATCGACCACGGGCCGCTGATGGTGGCGGGGGCCCTCCTGCTGCTCGCCGGGCTGGGGATGTTTGGCACGGGACTCCTGGGCGAAGTGCTGATCCGCACCTACTTCGAGAGCCAGGGGCGCCGCATCTACGCGGTGCGCGAAATCCGCTGCCGGCGCGAGCGCAAGGTCTCGGACGAAGCCCGGTAGATCCCTCGCGGATCAGAACACCACTCCGACCGCCACCTGGACGGTCCGCGGCGTCACGAAATGCGTGCCGCTGAAGGTGGACAGGAAATTATAGAGCGCAGCCGTGTTGGCGAGGTTGACCACGGTCACCTTCAAGGTGGTGCGCAGGTGCTCGGTCCGGAACAGGTTGTCCGTACCAACGCCCAGGTCGAAGATGTGGCGCGGGGCGATCCGCGGAGGGTTATGGTCCGGATCGGCTGTGCCAGGCGCCGGAATTCGCAGGCGGAGGGCGCCATAGTCGGGTGACGCGCACGACGTGATCGGGCTCGAGAGGGTGGCTTGTTGGCTGCCGCAGAAGAACCCGATCGCGGCTTGCTGGGCCGCGGTCAGATCGAGTGCCGAAGCCAGGTCGGGAACCGCGCCGGCGACCAGGCCGCTGTCGTACCGCCAGGTGAAGCCAAACCAGGGGCCATTCTTCGGACGCTGATAACGGAAGTACGTGGTCTGCTGGAACGCCTGATCGTGGTCGATGCGGAAGACGCCGGTGTCCAGCGGCGAGTTGAAGATGAGTCCGCCATTGGACGGCCCGAAGTAGCGCGCCCGCGTGTGGCCCATGGTGGTGGAAGCTTGAAAGCCGTGCAGATCGGGCGTGCTCAGCCGGACGGATACGCCGTCGATCTTCGACTTGCGCCACGAAACCGGGAACTGAATCGGCGTGTTCAGCAGCGTGCCGAAGTCGAAGCCGTTCTCCGTGTACTTCCAGAAATAGTCCGCCTCGATTTGCAGCACACGGTCCAGGCCCTGCTCGAAACCGAGGTTGAACTGGTTTCTCCGGCCCGGCTGGATCGGCTGGCTCGAGAATGCGCCGAATACGTTGGTCGCCAGCCCGCCCGAACCGGTCGCGCTGGAGAGGATCAGGTTCTCGTTATAGGGTGTTTCCAGGGTCCGCGAATAGGCGCCACGCAGCACCGTTCCCGTGGGCTTGATGTGATAGGAAACCCCGATCCTGGGCTGCACGCCGGTGGCCTGGCTCAGACCGTCGTACCGGTCGATGCGAAGCCCCGCGATGAGGTTGAGTTCTCGCAGCGTGATCGAGTCCTGCGCGTAGAAGGCAGCTTGGTTGATGTTCGTCCTGCCGCTGAACTGGAACAGACTGCCGCCGCGGGTGAGGTCGAAAGGAACCAGTCCGGGGTTCAGAGAACTCAGGTCCGGGTCCGTGATCCCCAGTTGAAAGCTCTCGCTCAGGCGCGTCTGCATGATCTGGAGGCCCAGTTTCACGTTGTGCTTCCCGCGGACTAACGCCAGGTCGCTTCGCATCCCCCAATTGGCGAGGCTGCGAGCCTGGCCGAGCGTGGCGGGAGTGTCGGCGAATGGGTCGCGGCTGGGGTAGTAATCGACGCGATCGCGCCGAAAAAAAGCGTTCACCGTCAGCAGCGTTCCCGCGCCAAAGACGCGCTGGTAGCCGGGCGCGACGTTGATGCTGGTCACCTTCTGCCGCTGGTCCTGGGCGGGCTGGTCGTAAGTGTTCGGAACCTGGAACCAGTTGCGAGCGGTGAACAGGTTGAGATGAACCACGTCCCTGGTTGTGGGCTGCCAGTCGGCGCGGTCGAAGAGCGTCTGGTTGTTGCCGATCGCGTGCCGCGGCCGGAATTCGGGTGTATCGAGGAACCGGCCGGAGCGAAGCGCGTCGGCGGCCACGAAGTTGCCGAACTTCGGCCCACCCATCGCGAAGCTGGTTTCCTCGGAGATGGCGCCGAACGAGCTGTACTCGGTCTCGAAGCTGCCGGACGGCTTCTGCCCGAGGCCCGAGCGCGTCATGGCGTTGACCACCAGGCTGGTCTTATCCCCGAATTCGGCTGGCGGCGCACCCGAAATGATCTCCATCGATTGGATCGCGTTCAGCGGAATCTGGGTCGAGAACTGCTTGCTCTGCTGGTCGCTGATCGGCTGGCCGTCGATGGAGAAAGTCACCTGGGCGTGGTCGCCCAACGGATGGAAGAAGCCGTTGGAATCGGCCGCCACGCCGGGAGTGGCGAAGGTGATCGCGTCGCTCAGGCTCGAACCGGCTGAAATGGACGGCAGCTTGGAATACTCATTCCGGTCGACGTCATTGTGGGCGTAGGGGACGTTTTCGATCAGGTCCGCCCCAGTGCTCTCGACGTTCACCTCCGTCTGAGCACCGGCGATGGCGAGGGCAATCCTGAGACTGATGGGCACGGCGCCTCGAACCGGTACGTCCTGCTGAGAGACGGCGAAACCGGGCGCGGTCGCATCCAAGTGATAGGGGTTTGGCGGGACGCTACTGAAGCGAAACCCGCCGGACGGGTCCGTCGAAACCGTCCTGGTGTACCCGGTGATGCGGTTGATGATGGTCACCGACGCGCCGGCGATCACCGCGCCGCTGGGATCGACCACCGTCCCTTCGATGGTTCCCCCACCACCCCACGACTGCGCGCCCGCGCCGGACGGCAATCCCAGCCACAGCGCAGCAAGACCTGAAGCTACGAGCAACTTCGAGAGCATAGTCGAATCTCCCTCCAACTCTTTGTTTTCCGAACCAGGAATGAAACGGGGATCGACTATGCGGGAGGCGCGCGGGAGGAGGAAGCCGGGACCGCCAGATCGCGCGATTCAGCGACTCGTTCCGAGACCAGCCGCCAGGCTACCGCGGTGGCCGGAGCGGTCCAGCAACCAACGACCGGCGCCACCGCGGGCAGGCGCGCTGCCTGGCAGGCCCAGCAGAAGTGCGGTGCGCCGTCATGGTGATGCCAACCGGGTACGAACTGCGCCGCCTGCGCAGCAACCGTAGCGCAGAGAAGCAGCACTACAAACCACGTTCTCTTGCTCCCAGAGACCATCACTCCAATCATACCCCAGTACGATAAGGCTCCGCCTTCTCCTCTTACTTCGTCCTTCGTAATTCGTACTTTCCTAGAATCCGCCCCTCGGCCGGTACCCGGGCCGGGCGCGGACGCGGAGCTTCTTGCCCACGTCGGAGGGAATCTCGACGCTGATTTTGCGGAAGCCTTCGTTGGGATTGGGCGCAGGGTAGTAGGTGACGGTGTACGAGTTGCCCAGCGCCTCGCGGATGGATTCGAACGCCTCCACCTGCTTCTGCCAGGTCTTGGCGAAGAAAGCCTGGCCGCCGGTGCGCTGCGTGATGCGCTTGAAGACGCCGGCGGAGATCGGGTCCTTGTTGACCTCGCTGGTGGAGATGACGTAGATGGGGATGCCTTCATCCTCGGCCACGGCCCGCACGTCGTCGGGCGCCACCATACTGGCGTTGTCGGGGCCGTTCGAGAAGACGATGATGACCTTCCGGCCGGGGACCGTGCCGGCATCGTGGAGAGTGAGCAGCAAAGTGTTGTACAGGGCCGCATCATCGCCCGCGATGGCTTTCCGCAACCCGAAGATGGCCTCACCGCGGTCGCGGGTGAGCGGCGCGGCGCGGGAGAGATTGCGGCTGAAGGTATACATGGCGACCGAGTCGGTGCGGTCCACGCCGCGGACGAAATCGGCGATCGCGTCGGAGGCGTAGACGAAGCCGCGATACATGTAGTTGCTGGTATCGAACAGGATGAAGACGTTGGTGCCGACGAAGGCGTCGGGGCGGTCCAGGCCGGCTCCCGAGGTCTCCTCGCCCGGCTTAACGGCGGCAACCAGCGGGCGCGTGCCGCCGTCCTCGAGGACCTGCACGGCAGGCTTGGAGCCCTCGGCGAAGGTGCCGATCCTCTGCAAGATGCCGTCTTCCAGGATGCGGAAATCGCCGGGTTTGAGCCCCGTGATGTACCGCCCCTTGCTGTCGGTCACAGTGAAGCTCAGCACCACCATGTCGACTTTGACTCGGAAGACGGGGCCCGGCCTCTCCTGGGCCTCCAGGCCGAGACAACCCGCGATTCCAAGGACTAGCGTCAGATATCGACTCACATGAACCTCCATGGGCTACGGCAGCGCCGCTCTCCGATCCGTCTCCCTTTGAATGCGTGCTTTCGAGCGCACCTCTTCGCCCACCTTGCGCAGCGAGCGGAGCAGGGCGGGCCAGTCCTCCAGGTGGGTCGCGAAAATCCCCTCGATGGTCTGGCGGGTCCATTCGGGAATGAGCACGTTGAGCTGCGAGGGCGGGACGTGGACTTCATCGGCCAGGGCCACCCAGTAAAGCACCGTGGATTCCCAACTCTCGGCCATGATGCGGCTGGAGAAGCCCATAAGGGCGGGGAAGGTCCGCAGATAAAGCAGTTCCGGCCGGTAGGAACTGGTCAGCGTGGGCTTGGGGGTGCCAAACGCGTGGGAGACGGCCTGATAGTTGAGGCGGTCGGGAGCTTCCCGCTGCAAGCGGACCAGGTCGCGGACCAGGGGATCCGCGGCGTTCTCGTCGCGGGCCAGGGTTTTCTGCGCCAGGACGAACAGTTCGGCCGGAGTCAGGATGTCGATTGCGGCGCGCACCTCGCCCCGCTCCAGCAGATCGCCAACCCTGCGCACGCGGGCGGGCTCGGCCTGGCCCTCCAGGATCCCGGCGACCTGCTGGCGGCGGCGGGCATCCAAGGCGCCCTCGGCCAGCAGCGACTCGGCATAGCGCATGTGCAGGCCCACCCAGTGCATCTCGGCCGGCGTCACGTTCCACCAGCGCGGGACCTTGGCGGAGAGAACCAACTGCGGGACCAGATCGCCCCAGATCAGCGCCTGCTCCCGGGTGGGAACCATGAAATTCTGTTCGGCCTCCGCCAGCGTGTAGGGCAAGCCCGCCAGCGAACCCATCAGGCGGCCGCCGGCGCTGGCGGGCCAGCCGGCCCCTACCACTTGGGTGAGCTGCCAGGTTTGAGGACTCCCCTGCATTCCGACGAAATCGTGGCTGCGCACGAACACGGGGTTGGTGAGCAGAAGCTGGGCGCCGGGCGGGGCGTAATAGATGTAAACGAAGCCGACCAGCGTATCGCGGAGCAGGGCCACCAGGGCGCCGCGCACATCGAGCAGTTTCTCGGCGTCGCCGCCGGCGCGCTCCACCTGCGCGCGCAAGTTCAGTTTGCGCTCCGCCTGGATGTGGCGTTCGCTCCAGTAGCCGAAGGAGAAGGAGCTCTTCTCGATCGTGGAGAGGCCGGCCCGCGGAAGCTGGATCTCGGAGATGCGCGCGGCCAGGCGGTTGACCAGCGTGGCGTTCAGCTTTTCGCCGCGCGGGAGGCGCTCCAGGTTGTCCGCCAGGTCCAGCAGGCTGTTCAAAGACACCAGCCGCTGAGCCTCGAAGATGCGGATCATTTCCTGCACGATGACGCTGTGGGCTTCCGAGTCCCCGGTGGGGGCGGCGCCGGCCAGCAGGTCGATGAAGCGGTCCTGGACGTCGGCGCGCTCCGGCGAGTGGGTGGCCTTCAGCAGCAGGTCGACGCCCGCGCGGCCGTCGTCGAACAACTCGCGGCTGTTGCGAACCTTGGCGAAGAGCGAGAGGATGCCGGCCAAGGCGGAGTCGGCCTCCGAGGCGGGGATCGAACCCTGCCGGCAGAAGATCTGCCAGAGTCCGACGAGCGCTTGCATCATTCCCGCGGTGTCGGCGCGCAACGAAGTGTCGCCCATGTGGGTGATGGCTTGGGCCGTATCCAGATACTGGATCACGGTCTGGTCCCGGAGGGCCGGCGCGTCGGCGAAGGCGGAGTACTGGGCGCCGTAATGGCGATACTCGCGGGCCAGACGCGAGACTGTGGCGGGATCGAGCGGCTGGGAGCGGAAGCGGCCGAGATCGCTCAACGTCATGAAGATCTTCAGCGGTTCGTTCTCGACCGACTTGCGGCAGAGGCCGAACAGGGCCTCCAGGACGTCGTCAGGCTCCTTCCAGCCGGAGGCGGCGCGCATGAGCTTGCCGTCGTATTTGCCGTGGGGAGGGTTGGCGAAGAACTCCTTCCACACCCCGATGTTTCCGGGGATATGGGGGCGTCCGTCCGGCTCCAGGCGCAGGCGCGTGGTGAGCAACATCATGTCGGTGTTGGAACGGAAGACCGGCCGGGCGGGGCCGGGACTGGTGACCCGGCCGCGGATGGCAAGGTAGAAGCGCTTCATGCGCTGGGGCTCGGTGAGGTACTCCTGGGCCGGACCGCCGATGCGGGCCAGGGCGTCGAAGTAGCTGGCCATCCAGCCGTCGTCCTTCGAGATCAAGCGATCGAAGAAGGCCGCGCCGTGGTCCGGGGAAACGCCGGCAAGTTCGCCCCACATGGCGGCCGTGCGCATCCCCCCGGGCACGACGGCCTTGCCGTCGCGGATCTCGAACATGTCGCCGAAGAAATCCAGCACGTGGGCGAATACCTTGAGGCGCGCCACGGGCGACACCTTGCGCAGCTCGTCGGCGGTGCCGCGGTCCAGCTTGGCCATAGCCACGTAGAAACGGCACAGCGCCGGATCGGAAAGGAACACGTCGATGAAATCGCCGCTCTGCTTCTCCTTGGCCGTGATCCAGTAATCGGCGCCGTAGAGGATCGGGATGCGCGTGGGCGGGTAGGGGAGGCTGAAGGGGCGATTGGTGCGCAGAGCCTGCTCGAGTTGGGCCAGCGGGAAACCCGAGTCGATGGTAAGGAACGCGCGGCTGGCGTTGACCGTCTCCAGCACCACCTCGCTGCCGCAGCCGCCGCGCATGCGATAGCCCAGGATGCGGAGCACTTCGCCGGTCTGGGGTGAATCGCAGGTCTCGATGCGGATCGCTTTCTGTGCGCCCCCCAGTTTCTGAAGCTCGCGGGCCTGGGAGAGGTAGCGGGTAACGAGCTTCAAGTACTCGGTCGGCTCGAGGGCCTCGCCGCCGGCGGCCTGGTAGCCGTTGGTGACCACGTTGCGGGCCAGGGCGGGGAGCAGGTCCGAGGGCGCGGTGTCGGGAGCCAGCGCGGCCATGCGGGAGAAGGAGCGCAGGGGGCCGGGAACCTCGATGGTCTGGCGCTCTTCGTCCGGCTCCGGGCGCGCCTCGGGCAGCTTGCCGGCGAACTCCTTGCCGCCGCTGGCGCGGTAAACCTCCAAATGCTTGGCCGCGGCGTCGCGATCGCCGTCGATCAGGTCGAGCAGGACCAGGCGGCGGGCCACCCGCGCGCGCCTGGCCTGGTTCGCGGGTCCATCCAGCAGCGCCAAGGCCTTCTCGTAGTTCGGGCGCGATTCCGGGTCGTGGTAGTAGTCCAGGTATTCGGCGTAGCTCAGGAGCGCCGCAGGATCCTTCGGCGAGCTGCGCGCCGCCCGTTGCAGCAGTTGCAGCGCGCCCAGCGCGTCACCCTTTGCCTCAAGCTGCTGCGCCTGGCTGGCAAGATCCTGACCGGCCAGCGTGGAACCTAACCACAGAATCGAAATCGCGGCAGTAATCCTCATGGGCTCTCCCCCGTTCCCCAATTGTAAGCTACTGTGGCACTCCTGGCGGATTCCGCCGGGAAACCTCGGAATACTGCTCCGTTCCGAGAGAAGTCTGGGGCGGGCCGCCAGGATCGACGATTGTATTGATGCCCGCCGGCGGACGCCGATTCATGAACCTAGGCGCGGGTGCTACACTGCACTCCATGAAAAACTTTCTGACAGCCGTGATCGCCGTTTCCGTCCCTCTGGCGGCGCAGGAGTACAAGATTGCCATCGTCGGGCTGGTGCATTCCCATGTCTGGGGACACTTGGGGAGGATGGCCAAGGGCCAGACGCCCGCCCGGCTGGCCGGGATCGCGGAGCCGAACGCGGAACTGGTGGCGGAGGCGAAGAAGTCCGCGCCCGACGTCCCGTACTACTCCGACTACCGGAACATGCTCGCCGAGGTGAAGCCGGATATCGTCTGGGCGTTCGTCGAAAACAACCGGCACCTGGAGATCGTCGAGGCCTGCGCGCCGCGGAAGATCCAGGTGATCTTCGAGAAGCCGCTGGCGGCAACCTACAAGGATGCGCTCGAAATCGAGCGTCTGACGGCGCAACACGGCGTCCGGGTGATGACCAATTACCAGATGGCGTGGTGGCCGGCCAACTACGCCGCCAAGGCCCAGGCCGACCAGGGCGCCATCGGCAAGGTGTGGCGGTTGCACGGGATTGTGGGGCACGGTGGGCCGGGCTCGGAGGGCGTCGCCAGCAAGTACTTCTTCGCCTGGCTGACCGACCCGGTGCAGAACGGCGCCGGGGCGCTGATGGATTTCGGCTGCTACAACGCGCTGTGGTCGCTGTGGTACCTGGGCAAGCCCGAGACCGTGTACGCGACCGTGAACCACCTCCGCCCCGAGCGCTTCCCCAAGGTGGAAGACAACGCCGACCTGATCCTTTCCTACAAGAACGGCGTGGGCATCTTCGAGGGGAGCTGGGACCTGCCGCGGGGCTTCCAGGACCTCGAGGTGTTCGGGCTGGCCGGCAGCCTCAACATGCGGGACGGCAAGGTCGAGCTGCGCGCGAAAGGCAAACACGAGGATCTGCCGCTGGCCCCGTTGGAGGCCGACCGCGCCGAGCCGGTGGCCTACCTGGTGAGCCGAATGAAGGCTAACCAGCCCCTCGACGGCCTGGTTGCGCTGCCCATCAACGTAGGCGTAGTCGAAATCATAGAGGCAGCCAAGCAGTCGGTGAAGACCGGCCAGGCAGTGCCGCTGCCGTTGACTATTCCGCCCGCAGTGCGGTCAATGGATCCACGCCGGCCGCTCTCCGGGCAGGGAAGTAGCCCGCCAGAATCCCGATAGCCGCCAGCAGACCGCTGACCGCCAGGAACGTCATCGGATCCGTGGGCGTGATCCCGTAGAGGAACCGGGCCAGCATTCGCGTCAGCGCAAGCGAGGCCAGAACCCCCAGCGCCAGGCCCGCCAACACCAGCCGCAGACTCTGGCCGAGCACCAGGCCGAAAATGCCGCCCTTCGTTGCGCCGAGAGCCACCCGCACGCCCATCTCGTAGGTTCTCTGCGCCGTCGAGTACGACACCACCCCGTAGGTGCCCACCACCGCCAGGATGAGAGCCGTGCCCGCGAAGCTGACGAACAGCCACATCATGGACCGGGATTGCGCGGTCGAGGCGGTGACTACCGCATCCATGGTGCGGATCTCGCCAGCCGGCACGTCCGGATTCACGCCCGCCACCAGCCCCGAGATCTCGCCCGCCACCCGCACCGGGTCCGCCGCCGTGCGCAACAGCAGGTTCATCGTCGATGGCATTTGGCGGTTGAGGCCGACCGACTGAGGATATGGCATGTACATCGTGCCGTTGGTCCAGGTGGGAGAGCGGCCCGCAAGATCGTATTGGCGCACGTCCGCAACCACGCCCACCACCATCCTCCACTCCTTGTCCCAGACCGGCCTCAGGTGCTTGCCGATAGGGTTCTGCCTGGGCCAATAGCGCTGCGCGGTTGCCGCGCTTACCACGACCACCGCGGAAGATGTCGCCGTGTCCGCATCCGTGAACACCCTCCCTGCGAGCAACGGAATCCGCAAGACGCGGAAGTAATCCGGCGTGACCGCTCCGGTCCACAGCGCCGGCGCCAGATTCTCGGCGGGCACGATCGGATGCCCCTCCAGCTCCGAGGGGACGCCCGGCACCTCGCCGCTCAACGGAAGAACATTCGTGGCCGCGACGTCCGAGACCCCGGAAATCCCGCGCGCCCGCCGCAGCAGTTCGTCGTATAACGCGACGCACCGAGCCCGCTCCTGGCAGAAGGATTGGCTCGGAGAAACCCGAACCGTGACGATGCGCTCGGGTCGGAAGCCGGGGTCCACCTGGGTCAGCAGCCAAAGGCTCTTGATCAGAAGCCCCGCGCCGATCACCAGCACCACCGCCAGCGCCACCTCGCCTGCGATCAACGAACTGCGCAGCCGGATGGAAACCGTACCCGTCGCTCGCCGCCCACCCGATCGGATCGCCTCCGCGACGTTCAACCTTGCGGCGCTGAGCGCGGGAGCGACTCCAAACGCCAGGCCGGTCAGAACGGCCAGCGCGCTGGCGAACGCAACCACTCGCCAATCGATGCCCGCCTCGGCCAGGCGCGGAGTCGTGGCCGGCAGAGCGGACTTCAACACCGAGAGCGCTCCGTAGGCCAGGGCAAGTCCCAGCCCGCCGCCCGCCATCGCCAGCACCACACTCTCGGTCAGCAGTTGACGCGCAATTCGTCCGCTCGAGGCCCCCAGCGACGCCCTGAGGGCGATCTCTTTCCGGCGCCCGGCCGAGCGGGCCAGCAACAGGCTGGCCACGTTGGCGCAGGCGATCAGCAGGACCAATCCCACCGCGCTCAGCAGCACCAGCAATCTCCCGCTCACGTCGCTGACCAGGTCCTGCTGTAAGGGCAGCACCGTGGCGTCCGCGTTCCAGTTGCGCGCCATCACAAACGGAAACAGCGGGATGACCTGGGAGATCAACGGGCGAATCTCGTTTTGGGCTTGTTCCAGCGTCGCGCGCGGGCGCAATCGGGCCACCAGCGGCATGTAGCCGGCGCCCCAGAAATCCAATGAATTGGATGGGTCCAGGTGCAGCGGAATCCAGAGCCGCACCCCGGAGGATGGGAAACTGAAGCCGGGTGGCATCACCCCGATCACTTCCCGGCTCAGCCCGTCAATAGCGATCGGACGCCCGATAATTCGCGGATCGCTCGCGAACCGGTTCTGCCACAGCGCATGGCTGAGGATCACGATGCGGTCTCGTCCCGGCTGATCTTCCCCGGGTTGAAACGTGCGACCCATCTCCGTGCGCGCGCCGAGCACGGTGAACAGGTTCGCCGAGACCGCGCTTCCGAGCAGGCGCAGCGCCTCTCCCTGCCCGGTGAGGTTGAATTCCGAGTCCGTGGTGTGCGCCGCAACATCCATCGCGCGGCTCCGCTGCTCGAGAGCGACGACGGCGCCCTGGGGATAATACCCGGTCACGCGGACCAGCCGGTCCGGTTCCGGGTACGGCAGGGGACGCATCAGAACGCCGTACACGATGCTGAACATTCCGGCGTTGCCGCCGATCCCGAGCGCCAGTGACAGTACCGCCACCGCCGTGAAACCCGGACTCTTGGCCAGTGTGCGAAGGCCGAAGCGCGCGTCCTGCGCCACGCTCTCCAGTAGACTGCCGATTCTCACCTCTCGAACCTGCTCCTTGACTTGCTCCACGCCGCCCAACTCGATCGCCGCTTCCCGATACGCCGCTTCCGGACTCATCCCCGCCTTGATCTTCTCTTCCGCGAGCAGGTTCAGATATGCGCGGACCTCCTCGTCGAGTTCCTGCTCGACGCTGTCCTTCCGGAACAGGTTCTGCACCAGGCTGGAAAAGCGGGCCATCGCCTCAACTCGCCTGGAGAGCGCTGGCAATCGCCACCGAGATCCGCTCCCAGTTCTCGGCCTCGGCGCCGAGCTGCCGCCGCCCGGCCCTGGTTAGCCGGTAATATTTGGCCCGCCGGTTGTTTTCGGATTCGCCCCACGAAGAAGCCAGCCACCCGGCCTCCTCCATCCGGTGCAAAGCGGGAAAAAGAGAGCCGGGCTTCACCTGAAACGCGCCCTTGGTGATCTGCTCGATGCGCCGCGAGATGCCGAGCCCGTGCATCTCGTCCAGCGCGAGCGTCTTCAAAATCAGCAGGTCCAGGGTGCCCTGGAGCAGGTTGGTCTGGCTTGGCGGCATCTTCGTTCCTATAGCCTCTCTATAGGAACCCTACCATCCTACATATAGAATGTCAATAGGACACCGGATCTGCGCCGGCCCTCAGTTCCGTCCCGCGCCCAGGTGGTCGTAGTTCAGCATGGCGTTGAACAGCAGGAAGAAGCTGCCCTGGGTCTCCTGGCGCCACATGGGATTGTTGGCGAAGAGCAGGACGTGGCCTTTGCCGAGTGGCACGTCGATCACCGCCGGGCGGTTGGCCAGTTCCTTGCCTCCCGCCAGCATCCCGGCCACCAGCAGGTCCTTCTCCTCCGCGAAGCGCAGAATCACGCGCGGGCGCGCCTCGGGCGGCGGCAGCAGTGGGCGGATGTATTCGAGGTAGTCCTCGGGGATGGGCGGCTCCTCGCCCGGCTTCACCTCCGGCTTGGGCGGTGGTGGCGTGTAGGGACGGCCCTGCGGGATGTCGGGGTCGGTCGCGGTGCCGCGGCCGCTGGGACGGCTGGCCGGCGCGTTGTCGCCGAGCCATCGGTCAAGGCCCAGGCCGCCAGTGGCGCTCACCCGGAAGACCGGCTCCTGGTTGAAGTAGACCGCCAGGCGCTCCCCGTAGCCGTATGCGATCGGGCTTTTCGCGTCGGCGACCACCGCGTTGTAGACGCCGCCGCTGGCCCGCAATTCGCGCGGCTGGACGATCGACACGCTGTTGATCAGGCCGTAGTCGATGGGGACCGAGGCGTCGCCTCCGATGGTGACGAACAGCCCGCCTTCCTCGATGAACTTCTTCAGGTTCAGGATGCCCTCCAACCCCATGCCACCGCGCATGTCCTCGGTCTGATCGGGGGACGTTCCGATGTTGGGCGTGAGATCGGTCTTCTTCCAGGGGATCGGATCGGCGTACATGGGAATGCCGTTGACAATGCGCTGCGCCGAAACGCCGACCGGGCCGAGCAGGATCACGTCGTAGCGGGCCCGCAGATCGGGCGTAGCGCGAAGGGTCTGATCCGAGATGTAGGCGTACGGGATGCCCAGGCCGTCCAGCGCCAGCCGGAACCAGCCCTCGTTCTGGGTGCTGGTCCAGGTGTGGACCAGCGCGATGCGCGGGACGGTGAGTTCGTGCGACTTCACTTTGGGCAGCTCGTCGACGCCGTATAGGGTCACGCCAAGCTCCGCCGCCACGGGCTCCAGCTTCTGGCGCAAACCGGGCGGGTTGCCCTCCGTCTGAATGAGGAACGAGCCGGCGGCGAAATCGCGTTCGGCGGCCTTGAACGGCTCCTCGGCCGCGCGGATGCTGAGGTCCTTCAGGCGGAAGCGAAGAGTGGCGAGCGTGCTGTCGGCGTTGTGATTGATGAGGTACGCCGCGGGAGACGCGGAGCCGCGGATGCCGCCGGGTGCCTTGGCTGGCGCGGCGAGCAGGGTCATGGGCGCCTTGAGGATCGCGGCGTCGGTGACGCGCACGGTCTTGACGTTGCGCAGCGCGCCCAGCGACCAGCCGGTATCGTCGTACGGCCGCGGGTCGCTCGGGTTGTAATACTGCGTGTCGAGCAGCATGTCGGCCATCCGGCTGTAAGGCTGATCCATGCGGACGACGTAGCTGCCCGCGGGGAAGGTCAGCTTCTTGTCGAGCTCGACGGCTCCGTCGGTCTTGTGCACCTCGACGCCCTGTAGCCGCAGCAGGTTCACCAGGGCGGCGCACTCGGCGGGACGGGGGTCGTCGCCGGGGATGACCCAGGCGGCCGGACCCTCGGCGGTTGCCTTGGCGACGGAGCGCTTGCTCTTCAGGTAGAAGTTCTCGAGGAACTGCTGCCGCTGGCTGGCCACCATGTTCATGCCCAACAAAATGGCGCTCTGCTGGAGGTTGATGTTGTTGCGGATGGACCACTTCACTTTGGGGAGCGGCGGATTGGGGCGGTACCAGGCGCGGGTGGTTTGTCCGGCGGGGACGGTGCGCTCGCCGGTATCGGCGCCGCGTCCGCCGAAGGTCTCGTAGAAGCGGCCGATCGAGTTGTGGCCGTTGGCCACGTAGAACATGTAGTTGGCGGCCCAGCCGTCGTAGAAGCCGTGCGTCCACACGCCGGGGACGCCGCGCTTGGTCATCTCGTTGACCTCGTTGTAGGCCAGCTCCTGCCACTCGTTGATGACAATGGGATCGAGCCAGGCGTTGTAGGGGCCCATGCCGGTGGAGATGTACAGGAAGGGCACCGACTCGTGCAGGTCGTGGAGCACCGTGGGGTGCCACTCCAGGAACGACTCCATCATGTGGCGGCTGAGGGCCAGCGCCAGCGCCATGCCGTCGCGGTTGTTGTCGTGGGCCACGTACTTGCCCCAGTAGATCAGGTTGGGCGCGGCCTTCTTGGGGTTGGCTTTGCGGTAGTTGTAGACGTCCACCTCGCGGTCGTGGCCGTCCACCTCGAGGATCGGCGTGATGAGCACGATGAGGTTCTTGCGGATGGCCTCGATGAAGGGCGTCTGCTCGACCGCCAGCCGGTAGGCCAGCTCCATGAGCATCTCGGGCGAGCCGGTCTCCGGGGAATGGATGCTGCCGGTGGCCCAATACATGGGCAGCCCCTCGGCGATGAGCTGTTTGGCGTCGGCGTCGGAGAGCCTCCGCGGATCGGCGAGGCGGGCGGTGATTTCGCGGTAGCGGTCCAGGTGGGCCAGGTTGGCTTCGTCGGAGATCGCCACCAGCAGCATCTCCCGGCCCTCCTCGGTGCGGCCCATCGAGAACACCCGGACGCGCGGGCTGGCCGCGTCCAGCGCGCGCAGATAGGCGTAGATGTCCTTCGAGTATGTGAGCTTGTCGGGCGTGCCCACGGGGTATCCCAGGACCATCGCCGGCGTGGGAACCCGGTCGGAGGCCGGCAGGTGATCGACGAGCTCGGTGAGGAAGAACTTCTCGGTGGTGTACTCGCGGATCTTGGCGGTGTATGCCTCGTCGAGTTTCTGGGGCGGCGGGGCGGCCAACAGGGCGGCGGCCAGGGCGAGAAAGGAGGCTTCGAGACGCATTCCATAATGATCCCACAGGGATAGGCTATGATTAAGCAACAAACGCGATGACAAGCCTCACGGAGCTGGAATGTAGTGTCTGCGGAAAGCGCTACGATGCGCGCCAGCCGCACAACCTGTGCTGGTGCGGCGGGCCGCTCCTGGCGCGCTACGACCTGGACCTGGCGCGGCGAAGCTGGAGCCGCGAGTGGATCCAGCATGGCCCGCCGACGATCTGGCGGTACGCGCCGGTGCTGCCGGTGGCGAAGCCCGCCTCGATCGTTTCCCTCGGGGAGGGCATGACGCCGCTGGTGCGCGCGCGGCGGCTGGGCGAACGGATCGGGGCGCGGCAGTTGTGGATCAAGGATGAGGGGCAGAACCCGACCGGATCCTTCAAAGCACGCGGCCTGGCGTGCGCCATCTCGATGGCGGTCGAGCTGGACATCCGGAAGGTGGCCATCCCATCGGCCGGGAACGCGGCCAGCGCGCTGGCGGCTTACGCGGCCGCGGCGGGCATCGAGGCGCACATCTTCATGCCGCGGGACGTGCCGCAGTCGAACTACATCGAGTGCAAAGCCTTCGGGGCGGGCGTGACGCTGGTGGACGGGCTGATCGGCGACTGCGCCCGGCTGGTGGCCGAGGGCGCCTCCCGCGAGGGCTGGTTCGATATGAGCACGCTCAAGGAGCCTTACCGCGTCGAGGGCAAGAAGACGATGGGCTACGAGTTGGCCGAGCAGATGAGCTGGCAGCTTCCCGACGCGATCTTCTATCCCACCGGCGGCGGGGTTGGGCTGATCGGCATGTGGAAGGCGTTCGAGGAACTGGAAGCGCTGGGGTGGATTCTAAGCCACCGTCCGAAAATGGTCGCAGTGCAGGCGGAGGGCTGCCAGCCGGTGGTGCGCGCCTTCGAATCCGGCGCCGAGCGGTGCGAGGCCTGGCCCAACGCCGCCACGGTGGCGAGCGGATTGCGCGTTCCCAAACCGCTGGGCGATTTCCTGATCCTGCGCGCGCTGCGGGAGAGCGGCGGGACGGCCGTGGCGGTGAGCGACGCGGAGCTGCTCGATGCGGGCCTCGAGTTGGCGTCGGAAGAGGGCATCTTCGCGGCGCCGGAGGGCGCGGCCTGCGTCGTGGCCGCGCGGAAACTGCTGGCGAGCGGATTCCTGAAGCCCGACGAGCAGCTCGTGATCTACAATACCGGCGCCGGGTTGAAATACCTGGAAGCCTACTCGACGCGCTTCCCGCGCCACGCCGCCAGCGAGCAGGACAAGCTGGGCGGCCTGATCACGCCGCGCTAGGTGCTCTTGGCCGGCAAGAGGTACGAGTCCGGGGCGACGTGAGTGACCTTGATGTAAGCCTCGTACTCCGCGCCGGCGGGCTCACAGTAGCAGACCTCTCCTAACACCAGGAAGCCGGGTCCGTCGATCTGAACCGAGTCGCCTGCGGGCAAGCGCCGGGTGATGAGAAGCCGGATGCGGGCGCCGCGCTCATCCGCAACGCGGCCGTAGCACTCGGCTTCCGGGCGATCGAGGCTGGTGAGCTTGACAGTCTCCGCCTGCCATCCGAGGTGAGGCATTTTCGCCCCCGTGGTGCGCTGGTTAGGATTCTAGGGGAAGATGTGCCGGAATGCAAGCGGAGCCTGCGGGAATACTGGGGAATTGGTTGTAACGAAACCGAATAAACACACACGATTATCCGGGAACCGGCGGATTCCTCAGTGCCAAGACGGTAGCCTCAGAAGTTGACGATGGAGGAGAATCCGATGGGGTCGAGGCTCGCGCCGCCGACCAGGACGCCGTCGATTTCCGGCTGCGCCATCAGGCTCTTCACGCTGTCCGGCTTCACGCTGCCGCCGTACAGGATGCGGACGGCGGCGGCGGCTTCCTTGCCGTAGTCGGCCTGGACCTGGGCGCGGAGCGCGCGGTGGGCGTCCGCGGCGATTTCCGGCGTCGCGGTGCGGCCGGTGCCGATGGCCCACACGGGCTCGTAGGCAATCACGATCTTGGCGAACTGCTCGGAGCTGAGCCTGGCGATGCCTTCCCGGAACTGCGCCGTGAGCACGGCCTCGGTATTGCCGCTCTCGCGCTCTTCCAGTTTCTCGCCCACGCAGACGATCGGCTTCAGGCCGAACTCGAGCGCGGCGACGGTCCGCTTCAGCACGGTCTCGTTGGTCTCGCCGAAGAATTGCCGGCGCTCGCTGTGGCCGATGATGACCCACTTCACCCCGACGGCCACCAGCATCGGCCCGGAGACCTCGCCGGTAAAGGCGCCCTCTTTGGCCCAGTGCAGGTTCTGGGCGCCGATCTCGATGCGGGTGCCCCGGGTGGCCTCGACCGCGGCGGCGAGGTTCGGGTAGGTGGGGCAGATCACGATTTCGCAATGCTCGGACGGTTCGACCAGCGGAGCGAACTTCTCGAAGAAAGCGCGGGTTTCGGGGGCGGTTTTGAACATCTTCCAGTTGCCCGCCATCAATGGTTTTCTCATAGGATCAGGTCCAGAAAACTGGTTCCTTTCTCAAGGTCAACGTCAAAATTGCGGGCCACGGTGCGGCCGATATCGGCCAGCGTGGCGCGGGTGCCCAGGTCGCGGCCTCGCCGGGCCGCCGGGCTGTAAGCAAGCAGCGGCACGTACTCGCGGCTATGGTCGGTCGAAGGCGTGGTCGGGTCGTTGCCATGGTCGGCGGTGAAAATCAATAGATCGTCTTGGCGGAGGCGTTCCAGCAGGGACGGCACCCAGGCGTCGGCCGCCTCGAGCGCCGCGGCGTAGCCCTCGACGTCGTTGCGGTGGCCGTAGAGGGCGTCGAAATCCACCAGGTTGGTGAAGATCAGGCCCTCGGGAGCGGCCTCCATCGCCGCCAGCGTCTTGGCCATGCCGTCGGCGTTGCTCCGGGCTTTCTCGGAGTGGCTGATGCCGCGGCCCAGGTAGATGTCGAAGATCTTGCCGACGGCGAGAACCGGGATGCCGCGCGCCGCGAGCCGGTCGAGCAGCATGCCCTGAGGCGGCGGCACGGCGTAGTCGTGGCGGTTGGCGTTGTCGCGCGTGAAGGAGCCGGGGCCGCCCACGAAGGGCCGCGCGATGACCCGGCCGACTTCGTGCGGGCCGCGCAGAATCTCCCGCGCGGTTTCGCAGATGCGGTACAGCTCGGGGAGCGGGATCACGTCCTCGTGCGCGGCCACCTGGAACACGCTATCCGCCGAGGTGTAGACGATGGGGCAGCCGGTCGCCAGGTGCCGTTCGCCGAGTTCCTTGATGATCTCGGTGCCCGAGGCGGGGCAGTTGCCCAGCGCGCGGCGCCCGATCCGCCGCTCGAATGGTTCCATGACCTCGGGCGGGAATCCGTTGGGGTAGAGCGGGAACGGTTTCTCCAGTTGGATGCCGGCGATCTCCCAGTGACCGGTGGTGGTGTCCTTGCCAGGCGATGCCAGCGCGCACCGGCCGAACGAGGCCAGCGGCTCGGTGACCGGCGGCAGGTTGGCGAGCGGCCGGATGTTGGCCAGGCCCAGGGCGCGGAAGTTCGGGAGGTTGAGCGGCCGCCGGAGGGCGATGTGGCCCAGCGTGTCGCTGCCGGCATCGCCGTAATCGGCGGCGTCGGGCATCTCGCCAATGCCCACGCTGTCGAGCACGATCAGGATGACGCGGCGGAATCTCATGGCGCTTCGGGCGCGCGGCGGAAGTCTTCCGCCAGAGCGGCCGCGCGCGTCCGTGACATGTGCATGAAGGACTCGTTCTTGACGATGCGGTCCAGCAGCGGCAGGAACTGCTGCGGGGAGACCAGGCGCTTATGGTCTCGCGCGGTCTCCAGTTCGAGCAGTGCCTGGTTGACTCCCAGCTTGTCGAATTTCACCGCGCGCTCGAGGACAATGAAGAGTTGCTCGGTATCGGAGATGCGCTCGAACCAGTCCAGCAGCTTCTGGGCGTCCAGGTCCAGCGAGTAGTTGAATTTGACCTCGTTCTTTTCCGGCCCGTTCTCATAGCGGAAGGTCTTGATGCCCAGCATGGCGACCTTCAGGCCCGATTCGAGTGGCCGGGTGAAGCGGCCGAGTTTGTCCGCCAGCGCGAAGAGCTCCTCGGTTTCCTTGGGAGTGAGCTTGAACAGCAGCGGGCTGTCGTCGTCGGTCGCCTCTTTGTAGCTGCCGTTGCCTTCCTTGTCGACGGCGATGGCGGCGTATTCCGGCAGGCTGTGCGGGAAGGATTTGGAGTAGATCAGCTTGGGCAGGTCGGCGGCGGAAAGAGCCGATACCAGCAGGCAAAGCAGCACAGGTTTCATGATGGGGTCCTCGTGCGGCGGGTGGCGTGGCAGATGGCGACGGCGCAGGCGTCGGAAGCGTCTTCGGATTCCAGTTCACGGTCAAGCCGCAATAGGGAACGCACCATCAGCTTTACCTGCTGTTTCTCCGCCCGGCCGTAGCCCACCACGCTGGTCTTGATCTCGAGTGGCGAGTATTCCCCGAACTCGAGCCCAGCCTCGGCGATCACCAGCAGGGCGACGCCCCTCACGTGCGCCAGCTTCAACGCCGTTTTGACGTTGGCCGCGTAAAACACTTCCTCGACCGCGGCGGCCTCGGGCGCGTGCTGCCGGATCAGTTCCCTCAACCCGGCGGCGATCCCGGCCAGGCGCGATTCCAGCGAATCCTTGGCGCTGGTGCGGATGGCCCCGGCGGCGACCAGCCGGTGCGCGCGGCCGTCGCTCTCGATGATGCCGTAGCCGGTGAGCTGGGTGCCGCAATCGATGCCCAGGACGCGCATCGCCACCGGGCCCCGTTACAGCGCCAGGGCCTCCATCACTTTCTCGTCGATGTCGAAGTTGGCGTAGACGTTCTGCACGTCGTCGTGCTCTTCCAGGGATTCGCTCAGCTTTAACATGGAAGAGGCTTCCTTGCCTTCCAGTTTGACCAGCAGGATCGGGATCATCGCCACCTCGGCGGAGACGGTCTCGATGCCCGCCTTGTGGACCGCCGTCAACACCGCCTCATGGGCTTCGGGGGGCGAGAGGATCTCCCAGTGGACGCCGTCGTTGCGGATGTCCTCGACCCCGGCGTCCAGCAGGTCCATGAGTTTCTCTTCGGTGGTCTTCTCCAGCGGGATGAGGATCTGGCTCTTGCGCTCGAACAGCCGGGAGACGCTGCCCTGCTCGCCGAGTTTGCCGGCGTACTTGGTGAACAGGTGCCGGATCTCGCTGACCGTGCGGTTGCGGTTGTCGGTGGCCACGTGGACCAGCACGGCGGTGCCGCCCGGCCCGTAACCTTCGAACATCACCTCTTCGATCTGCCCGCCCTCGAGTTCGCCGGTGCCGCGCTGGATGGCGCGCTTGATGTTATCGGCGGGCATGCTGGCTGCTTTGGCCGCCAGGATGGCGGTTCGCAGGCGAGGATTCGAGTCGGGATCGCCGCCACCACCGCGGGCGGCGATGCTTATCTCTTTGATGACGCGGGTAAACGCCTTGCCCCGCTTGGCGTCGGTAGCGGCCTTCTTGTGCTTGATGGTCGCCCACTTTGAATGGCCTGACATGCGAACCTCAGGTAGGAAACAGAATTCTGGTGCTGGAACCCAAGACCGAGGATAACAGAATGAGGGGCGGCTCTCAACCTTAGCGCGGAGGCTGAGGAATGCCGGGGCCGCAGCCGGGCGGCGGGCTGGAGGGGCGAAATTGGCTTCGTTTCGTCCGCGGGCTGCGGGGCGGCTTGGGGGCCTGCCGCACCGGGTGGTTCGCAGGGGTGGATGCCCGATCCGTCGTGGGGGGAACTGGGTTTGTTCCGCGCATTTGGTTTTTCGGGCGGCGGTGGCGTGCGGCGGGCGCGGGCGTCGAGGAAACGGTCGAGGGCCTTGTAGAACTCGCGTTGGAGCGCGTTTTCGTAGCGGGCCAGCTTGGCGAAGGGGTCGCCGCCGGAGTCTCTGTGGAACAGGACGCCGAGCAGGCGGGTGTCCTCGTCGAACTGCTCGTCCGGGGTGAGGGGGGCGGGGGATTGCTCGTCGTCATCCTCCTCGTCGTCGTCCTCGTACTCGAGCTCGCGGACTTTTTCGAGGCGGCAGATGAAGAAGCCGGTCTCGATGCGGGTGAGGCGCTGGAGGCGCCACTGGGCGGAGGCCATCTGGTGGACCAGGTAGGTTTCGAGCGGGCCTTCAGGCTGGTGCTCGGCTTCGAGGGCGGCGAGGAGCTCGAGGTATTGGGCGCGGTCCTCGATGGGGAGGACGATCTGGCGGGCGAGCAGGCCGTGGCGGATGGCGTTGGCGCTGGAGCGGGCCTTGCCTTCGGGGGTCTTGGGTCCGGTGGAGTGCCGGGCGTTTTCGCGATTGGCTCTGATTTGATTTTCGGAGGCCATAAGGTGTCCTATCGGCTCCAGGTAAGCACGGGCGGGCGGGGCTACAGCGGGAATTTTGGGGTAAGTTGTTGTGAGGGTGGGGAAAAAGATGTGGGGAGAGTGGGGAATGGTGCGCGCACGCCAGGAGTTCGAAGACTCTTCTCGACACAGGTTCGCGGGGGCGACTCAGGCGTCGGCATGAGTGCCGACGCGGCACGCACTCGTGCGTAATGCCGCAAACTTTTTGCCTCACGGCCCAAGCGAGGGGGAGCGAGTAGAGCTGTTGGCTCAGGCGGTGCGACCGGCTTTGGCCCGCTTGGCCTGTGCTGCCAGAGCCGTGCGCGACAGCCGCTCCAGGCGATTCAGCAGCGACTTCAGCTGGCGGTATTGCTGCGAGGCCGCCTGGTAGATCCGGCCGGCCTCGGGGCTGAGCTT
>Ga0187878_1000241_pt1 | contig 68835 bp, 70 predicted proteins | sample June2016WEW_17_1_FD_132979 | JGI IMG/M metagenome (GOLD analysis project Ga0187878, IMG submission 132979) | Peatland microbial communities from SPRUCE experiment site at the Marcell Experimental Forest, Minnesota, USA - June2016WEW_17_150 | ecosystem: Environmental > Terrestrial > Soil >... | reverse complement strand
GGCGTATATGGCTTCGACATCCTTCCTAGCCTTCGCAGAGCTCTGCGAGAAATTGGAAGCCACTAGAAGCCGAAACGAAAAAGTACAACAGATCTCAAGTTTCATCTCCACGCTTCAGCCCAATGAGGTTCCGATCGCCGTTCGGTTCTTGACCGGCCGCGTTTTGGGTGAGCAAGAGATTAGGAAACTGGGGGTAGGCGGAGCCACCATTTGGAAGCTCGCGAAAGCCGACAGTCTGCAAATTTCCCTACTCCCAACCGAGACCGGGCTGGGCCTGCCTGACGTGAACAGAGCCTTTGAGTCGCTGGCCTCTTTGAGCGGGCCAGATCGCCAACAGAGAGCGGAGAATATCCTGCAGGGACTATTCTCCAGATTCGGTGAAGTTGAGAAGAAGTACGGATTTCGAGTGCTCTCAGGTGAGATGGAAATCGGGGCAGTAGACGGCGTGCTCCTCGCAGCGATCGCAGCTGCTTCGAAACTTGACTTGAACAGACTCCGCAGAGCATACATGACGATGGGCGACATCGGACACATTGCGCAATTAGCACTCACGAATCCAAGTGCGGTGGAGTCAGCAAAGATCGTCATCTTCAATCCCGTCAGACCCATGCTCGCAGAGATGGCAACCAGTATCCGAGAAATTCTCGAATCTCACAAGGGTGGGACTGCATTCGAGTACAAGTATGACGGTGCCCGCATACAGATTCACAAGCAGAACGGCGAAGTCCGTATCTTTAGCAGAAGGCTGACCGATGTTACGGCGAGTATCCCCGAGATCATCGCAATGGCCAAGGATCGAATGGCAATCAAGACAGCTCTCCTGGAAGGTGAGGTAATTGCCGTTGATGACACTGGGAAACCCCTCCCGTTCCAAGACCTGATGCGCCGGTTTCGACGAGTTCATGATGTGACGGGAGCAACGAGCAGAGTTCCACTGAAGCTGTATCTCTTCGACATTTTAGTGTCAGGTGATGATGAGTTGGTTGACAGGGCCTACGTGGCAAGGCGGAAGATACTGGAGCAAGAAGTCCCTCGAGACTTGCTTGCTCCGTATGTCGTGTCCAAAGATGAGGATGAGATTCAACGCCTCTTCGAAAGGGTGCTTGCCGAAGGACACGAGGGACTGATGGCGAAGTCTTTGGACAGTAGATATGACGTCGGCAAGAGAGGCAAGAAATGGTTCAAGCTGAAGCGGGCGGAGACGCTCGACCTCGTCATCGTTGCGGCTGACTGGGGGTACGGACGTAGAACCGGGTGGCTATCTAACTACCATCTTGCCGCCCGAGACGAGAGCACGGGAGAGTTTCTAGTAGTGGGAAAGACCTTCAAAGGGCTGACCGACGAAGAGTTCGCACAGATGACCAAGAGACTCCAAGAACTGAAGTCGCACGAGGAGGAGTTCACAGTCACTGTGAAGCCTAGGATGGTCGTGGAGGTTGCCTATGATGAGATACAGCGAAGCCCTCACTACAAGTCAGGCTTCGCATTAAGATTCGCCAGAATAGCAAGAATCAGGGATGACAAGACACCGGATGAGGCAGATTCCCTGCAGAGAATGCGCAACCTATACGATGGACAGTTCTCCAGAAAGGGTATGCTTAAGTGATCAAGACCTTACCGAGCATAGTGGCCCCCAGCGTATCCTTCGGGCCGTTCTAGGAGGATCTAAACGATCACAGCGAGACAGGCTGGTCTTGATGCTTGAAGTTCTGTGAGAAATGCGGATCATACATGGTCAAAGTTCCAGGCGGATTCTCCTGCCCAAGGTGTGGGAATGAGGCTCGTGACCACGCGATTGAGGTTCGACGTATTGAACATCGTGACTCCTCTTCCGTTGGCGTGGTTGACAAGCCAGAAGGTGAGTATGTGAAGGTCAATGAAACATGCCCCCGGTGTGGTAATCGTGAGGCTTTCCGGAATGTCTCTGTCGTTGCTGGAGAACACGCAGGGATCAGGCAAGAGAGATCAGTGGAGCGGTTGAAATGCACGAGGTGTCAGCACTCTTGGAGCAGAACGTGAATCTAGCTTGCCGAGTCTTCTGACGATTGCATTCCAGATCGAAAAATGCTGAGTGAACGTCGCAGGTGCCCGGATTGCGAGCTTGTGTGCTGTTCAGTGGAGGAAAGGATAGCGCCTTTGCGCTGTGGTGCGCAATTCATCAAGGTTACGAGATACCGTGCCTTCTGACGATCTTCCCCCAACGCAGCGATTCTTGGATGTTCCATTATCCCGATATCGAGTGGACTCGCCTTCAGGCTGAGGCCGTTGGGATTCCACAGGTGACTGCAAAGGCTTCTGGGGTGAAGGAGGAGGAACTCGGCGCGATGAAGGAGGCATTACTCGAGCTCAAGCGCACGCGTGGAATCGACTGCGTGGTGACCGGTGCAATTGCCAGTGAGTATCAGAAGTGGCGCATTGAGACAATATGCTACGAGCTTGGACTCCGATCGGTCGCGCCGCTGTGGAGGAAAGATCCGGAGCAGCTGCTCACCGAACAGGTGGAGATGGGGTTCGAGTTCATCCTGACAGCATGCATGGCAATGGGACTTGGCCCAGACTGGCTTGGACGCGTGATTGACAGCAAAGCCATAGACGAACTGAAGAGTATCAGGAGAAGATACGGGATTAGCCTGGTCTTCGAGGGAGGGGAGGCAGAGACCTACGTACTCAATGCACCTATGTTCACCAAGAGAATCCGTATTGCTGAGGCGCGTCCTGTCTGGAAGGGAGATTCAGGCTCCCTAGATATTGTTAGAGCGAGCTTGTACGACAAGGATGCCTAGACCTGCTGTGAACGAGCTAGCAGATCTTGTGTTACTCGATCGACATTCTCTGCGATCGTTTTCGGGTCGAGTATTGTGAACCTGCGTTTCTCCATGAGGACCTTGCCGTTGACAATGGTAGTATCGACGTTGGCACCGTTCGCAGAATAGACGAGGTCGGAGATGACCGTGTCTTTTCCGTGAATCGGCATCATGTTAGGAGCGCTAGTGTCCACGAGAATCATGTCGGCAGATTTGCCGACCTCTATGCTTCCTATCGTCCCTTCCATGCCCAGCACTCTCGCCCCCTCTCTAGTGGCTAGGTCGAGTGTCATCTGAGCAGGAAGTAGAGTAGGATCCCAACGTGTATGTTTGTGCAAGAGTGCACAGAACTTCATCGTCTCAAACATATCTAACGTATTGTTACTTGCTGCACCATCAGTGCCAAGCCCCACGCACACATGGCTCTCGAACATTTCGGGAAGTGGTGCCGCGCCGCCAACCGCGAGCTTCATGTTGGACACGGGGCAGTGCGCAACCTTAGTGCCAGATTCGCCGAGAAGCTTGACCTCTTTTATGCTGACCCATCCACAATGGGCGCCTACAACATTTGCCCCAAGGAACTGAATCCGATCTAGATACTCGACAACCTTCAGTCCTAGTCTGTTCTCGATATCCCCCTGTTCCTTTCTTGTCTCGGCTATGTGTGTGTGGACCAGCACGTGCTCCTTATCAGCTCGTGCTTTCGCCCATTGAAGTGTCTCTTCTGAGCAGGAATAGACTGAATGCGGAGCAATGGCCGGCGTGACAAGAGGATTACTGATTTCCTTGAGAAAGTCTAGCACCTTGCTGGCGTTCTCCCTGTGGAGTTTCGGGTCAGGCGTGAGGTCTATGATCACGGAGGACAGAACTGCTCGAATGCCCGTGTCACGTATGGCCTTCGCCTCGCTCTCAACGAAAAAGTACATGTCGTTGAAGGTTGTGGTTCCCGAGGCGATCATCTCGAGGCAGCCAAGCATCGTTCCCCAGTAGCATGTATCTTCCGTCATGTTTGGTTCGAGTTTCCAGATCTTGTTGCTAAGCCACTCTTGGAGCAGCATGTCGTCTGCGTATCCTCTGAAGATCACCATCGGGACATGCGTGTGCGCGTTTACCAAGCCAGGCAGCAAGATCATTCCATGGCCATCAAGGACCCGATCAGCATCATGTGGAGTTCTGCTGCCTATCTCGGCGATCTTCCCGTTCTCGACATAGACCGAAGCATTCCTGAGAACACTCCTCGCGCTGTCTTGAGTCACGATCCACGAGCAATCTCGAACCAGAAGAGACATGACTGATCGGTGCGCAAGACCTCTGCTTGGTCTGCATAAAGCCTTTCACAATACGATCGTTGCGATCGAACGGGGCATCATGTCCCCAAAGAGTCCGGCTGAGGGCTCACGGTCTTATGCACTATGAGTTATTCGATGGTTGCGTGTCTTTTCTTCAGCTCGGTTTCTGTTAGGCCGAGGCGGCGCATCAATTCGACAACAACACCATCCAAGAATGTCATGAGGCTGATCTCAAACACTGTGCCAAGTGGAGCCATAAGTTCGTGTTCTCCCATGAGCTGACGCAGGAAGTAGTCCTTCTCATCTGCCACTCTTGTGCGGCCTTTGACGAGCACAACATCATCCGCCAGCTTCCCAAGGTCAGAATCGACGTAGGAGGTTATTGCGATGATCTTCGCACCGACAGTCTTGCCGATTTCTACGGCTGTCACGACTATCTTAGTTGTGCCTGATCCTGACAGAGCTATGATCAGATCTCCTCTTCCAATCGACGGTGTGATCGTCTCTCCCATTACGTACACTTGGAAGCCTAGATGCATAAGTCGCATCGCGAAGGCTCGGCCAATGAGGCCCGATCTTCCGGCTCCTACAACAAGGATTCGTCGATCGGTGGAGACGAGCATCTCCGCCACCATCTTCTCGACTTGGTCCAGATCGACTCGCGCTAGGGATTCTCGAACGCTATCTATGAGATCGCGCGTGGCACGTTCATACCCAGCCAGCCGCAAATTGACACCGATCATACCTTTGAAGGCGCTGAACCCTCTTTACTCTTGCCATCACGCGCCTCCCGGATGTGGTCCTGTGGCGCACCTATGGCACTCAGTTGAGCTAACTGCGAAGCTAGAACCACGGGAATATCTTAGGCATCTTGATGGGAATGTCCAGTATCGGAAGCGGGACGTAGAAGTACACGTATACCGCGAGCGCAAGCATCAGTATTGTTGATACGATGACAACGTAGTCGGTGGCTTTCATTCGAAGCACAATGAGTGGCTGACGGTTCGGGCTCGCGCCGAATCCCCTCGACTCAAGGGCTTCTGCCAACTCGATGCTTCTCCTGATGGCCGAGACGATCAGGGGAATCAGAATTGGTATGTAATTACGTATCCGTTTCATGAAGTTGCCTCTGTCGAGCTCAAGGCCTCTAGATCGTTGCGCATCGATCACAGTCTGGGCGTCAAGCGCCATCGTGGGAACCAGTCGCACCGATGTCGTGAACGTGAACGATAGGGTGTACGGAACGTGGGTCTGTTCCAGAGCCAGACCTAGATCATCAGGTGAAGTGGTCATGAAGAATAGAGAGAAAGTGGACATTAATGTGACGAAACGCAGGGTCATCGCGGCTGAAAACACAAATGTTGATCCAAAGACGAAGTTCATGGTGAATATCAGAACGGCGAGGAGAATACCAGCCCTCATCGATCCAGCCCATTTTCTCCACGATTTCGAGACGTAGACAATCGGTAGTTGTACGAGAAATATGCTGATGAGCGCATAGATGTTTGAGAACATGAGCGCAGCCGCAAATATGCCCATGGTCATGATGAACTTTGCACGGGGATCCATTCTGTGAATTGGCGTCGGAAGCTTAGCGAACTTGAAGCCGTCGAAGACTTTCAGGGACAACTACTCTTTCCTCCCGAGTGCGTGTAGAATCGCTTGCTCGGCAGCGTAGACGTCGATTGTGCGTTCAGGCAATCCGCAGTCCTTGAGTTGATGCATGAGCGCTCCAATCTGCGGCCTTGTCAGCGATGCTCTGTCAAGCAGTGCCCCATCGGTCAGAATATCTTCCGCAGGACGATCTCCTATAACCAATCCTCTGGATAGTAAGATGATTCGAGGCTTACACTCTGCGACAAACTCAACGTCGTGAGTGATGACTATGACTGTCTTTCCTTGAGCGTTTAGCTGGATTATGAAGTTCCTCAAGCGGTCTTTCTGTTGATAGTCTTGGCCTATGGTCGGTTCGTCGAGGATTATGTGTTTTGGATTCCACACCAGCACAGCCGCAAGAGCCACCCTCTTCCTTTCTCCCCCGCTCAGAACAAAAGGCGAGGACTGCGTATAGCGGGTTAGATCTAGCGTCTCGAGAATTGAGGCGACTCGTCTGTCGATCGTATCTTCCTTGTAGCCAAAGTTTCTGAGGGAGAACGCGAGCTCCTCCCAAACGGTCTCAGAGAAGAGCTGGTGGTCTGGGTTCTGGAAAACAAGTCCTACATCCTTCGAGAGTCTCGCAACACTGGAATCATGCGTGTCAACGCCATCCACTTTCACTCTTCCCGCAGTCGGCCTGAGGAGGCCGTTGAAAGTCTTCACCAGGGTAGTCTTGCCTGCGCCGTTTTCCCCCATGATTGCGACGAATTCGCCATCGTTGATCTTGATGTCGATACCACGGAGGACCGCTTGGGATCCGGGGTAAGCGAACTTGAGACCCTCGGTTTCAATCATCGGCTCAGCATCTTCCTAAGCACGTCGACTGCTTCGTCGACCGTTGTAGGGGTTTGAGTGAATTGGACGCCGTCTTTCTGCAGGAGATTGAACAGTGCCGTAACCCGTGGGAGTCCTATCCCAATCAGCCGAGCGTGCTCGCCGTAGACATCTTTGGGCGTTCCGTCGAGGACAATCCGTCCGTTGTCCATCACAATGACTCGGTTCGCATGCTTCGATACGATGTCGAGCCTGTGTTCAACTAGGATGATTGTGATCCCGAGCTTCTTGTTTAGGTTAGAGATGACTTCTAGGATTTCTAATGCTGACTTCGGGTCGAGGAAGGACGTAGGCTCGTCTAGAACTATCACTTTAGGTTGCATGGCCAAAACGCCTGCTATCGCTGCTCGTTGCTGTTGGCCGCCAGAGAGCTCGTACGGGGGCTTGTCCTTGAGATGGCTGATCCCCGTAACATCCAGAGCCCAATCCACCCGTTTCCTAGTTTCTTCCCTACTTAGTCCTAGATTCTCCGGTCCGAAAGCAACATCTCTCTCGACGCTCAGCGAGAAGAGCTGGTTTTCGGGATTCTGAAAAACCATGCCGACATGAGGTGCCAATTCCGCGGTTGTGTGATCTTTCACACTCAAGCCATCAACGATCAGGTCACCAGTAAAATCACCCGAGTAGAAGTTGGGGATAAGTCCGTTGAGGCATCTGCAGATTGTTGTCTTCCCACATCCGCTCGGCCCTGTCAGGACAACGAACTCGCCAGGCGAGACTCCGATTGAGAGATCTTCGATCGACGGTTTGGAGGCGCCTGTGTATGTGAAGCTCAGATGATTCGCCTGAACAATTGACAAATCCTTCCAGCCTCACGTCATCCCAAGTCGACCTAGGAGCTCTGAGCAGCTATCACTTTCGAGCCGCGCGCCATATCTTGGCTGATCCATATAGCCTTTCATTGAGGCATTGACTTGCGTTTCTCAAGATATTCTTTGAAAAGCTCAAGAGATCTCGTGATTGTTTCATCTAGGTTTCCTTGAACTGTTGCTCCCGCAGCCGTGGAGTGGCCTCCGCCCGCCCCGTTCATCTTTTCACCTAGAATTGTGGCTAGGTCGCGGCCTAAGTGGAAATTTGTACCAGCAAAGAACTCCCCAGTGGAACGGAAACTGAGTGTTAATCTATCTTTTTTTTCTCCGCCAACAATTGCTAAGTGTGCTCCTAGACTGATCAGTGACCTTGCGACTGATGCGTGATATGAGCCTACTACAGTTGACGCAACGAGCCATCCGTCGATACTGTCCCAATTCATGCGGCGAGCAGATTTCAGTCGAGCAATCCGCTCTGAATTGTCCATAGGAACTCGTATCATCTTGAGCGCTTCTGTGCCGTCGACGCCTAGGTCAAGAAGCTTGGAGGCCAGCTTCAGTGAGCGCGTTGTGGCAATCGTAAAGTGGCCTGTTTCGTATGCAAGACCAAGAAAGGCGGCGAGGGCGTCCTTTTTTGCCATTCGCAGTTTCGTCGCGTCGTAGAGTTTCAGCACTACCTCGCATGCGGAAGTCGCCTTGTCATCCGATATGAGAAGGTCAGCGCGAGCACGTGTCTCTGGATGAATTGCGTGATGATCAATCATGATCAGAGTCTTGCCAGAGCTCTCAACAGGGTGCTGAAGGCTGCCTAGCTGTTGGAGTGTGTTTGTGTCAACCGTGAATATGGCGTCAAACTCGCTTGGCTCCGCCTTTTCCACGACTTCAAAGTGCATATGTTCCAGCACGCGGGCAGACACTTTGCTGACGCCATCTGGAGAAACGACAGTGACCCTGAGTCGTCTATTCAGGTGCTTGAGGAGTCGCGACAAGAGGAATGCTGAGCACACGGCGTCTGGGTCGGCGTTCTGGTGGCCAATGATCAGGGCTTTTCTTGAGAGCCTAGCCGTCCTTGCTATTCGTTCGATGTGTCGCACAGTTTCAGCTCCCGAACCTTTGCCTCTGCGGCGGCGAATGCTGCGTTTGTAGCCTCGTCGATGATAGTGTCGAGTTCTGGGTTCTCGAGCTCGCTCTGTACGGCAATCTGAACAGTGACCGATAGCGGCTTGTCGCCGACGCCCTCGACTGAGAGATCCAAATCATCGAGTTTCTTGAGGGATATCTTCGATAGTATGAGTTCCCGAGCAGCCTCCTCCGCTGCGGTGCAGATCAGTTCTACCTCTTCGTCAGTGGGGACCCGGCGAAGTTCAATCTCCACTCTTGATCCGCTCGAAAATAGGTACCAACGTTTACTCGTGAGGTTATTCTGGTGTTCTGGGGGTTCGCAACTTCTCTTGTAATTTCTGCTGAATGTCTTTGATCCTCTCGCGTGTCCGTTCTTCCTGCCTTCCGAGTACGGTGACCCGGGTGTTGAGGAGTTCCTTTCTCTCGTTCAGTTCTGACAGGAGTGTCTGCCTGTCTGCTTTGACTAGGATGCTCCCGACACTCTTGTATACAGGGGTCTCGCCCACGATTTTCTCGAGCTCAGACACGGCTCTATCTGCTTCCGTCATATCCATCTCCAGTTGCTGCTTCTGGGACACGACAGCCTGAAGCGTCTGTTGCAACTGCTGTAGCCTAACTAGTTCTTCCTGAACTTGAGGCGGAAGCTCTGTTCCTTCACTCATCGATTCCACCATTTGAAGCGCCGAGAGGTTTTGCCCGTAGCTCTGCAGGGCACATAGATAAGGGTTTCAAAGCCTTTCTATCGCTCAGAGACTTCTAGAAAGACCATTAGATAAGATGCTGGAGTGGTTGCAGAGAGTCAAGTGACTGTCTTTATCTGAACTATCGCGATCAGAAGCTGAACAGATCTCGCACTTTCTTGTGGCAGAATCGATCCGTGTCGGAAAACGCGGTGATAGTTCTGGAGAGTCAGTCATTATCAGGTACAACACTACCGATCAGTCGTGGGTGGATTTGGCCCTGAGGAGTCGACTTAAATCCCATGCTCGCAAACACACGGTGGAAGTCGCGTGGTGAATATCGATGGTCGAAGTGTTCATTCAGGATCGAGCCAGCGACGAAGCTACTTCAGCGAATGCCGGGATTCTGCGTATAGGCAAGGTCTCAGCGGCACTGCCAAACAAGTTTGCGACGACCGCTGAGCTGAACGCGACGCGAATGGTCGGATCGAAGGATTCTCTTCCAGGAGAGGTGGTTGTCTCTGCCAAACTCATGTATCCAGACTCGCTCAAGAAGGTCCTCAAGGAGGATGCGTCTCTTCGAGATTTTGCGCGCAGACTGTCGCGGGAGGCAGGGGGATTCGAGGATGTCGCTAGACTGGTGTTTCTGATCTTCAAAGGTGAAGCGTCCTACGCCGAGGCGGAGGATCTGAGGACCTTGCTTGATCTGCAATACTTCGCGGACATGGATGTCGTGACGGTCCAGCAGGCGTCTGGGATGAGCCCTGAAGACTTCGCTTCACTACTGAAGTTCGCGGAGAGATGGATGGATCAGAAAGGCGTCGACAAGCCAATAATGCCAGTGATACAGGCATCGGAAACCCAGCGAGAGTTCGAGCTTTTCTCCGCACCAGCTGTGAAAGACAAGTCTCATCTCCTAGGGGTTGACATGAGGGGGGGCTTCCACTACTACACGCTCAGAGCTGTTGAGAAGATCAAGAAGAAGAATCCGGGCATGTGGATTCATGCTTTTCAGGTTCCTCCGAAGATCAGGTTTGCGCGACATATGTTGCCGAGCTCTCAGGGCATGCTCATGCCGTACTTTGGGGTGGACAGTTATTCAAGGTGGGTCGTGCCTCCACCGCCAGTTCCTCTCATAAAGGACAAAATCAATGTCTTCGACAAGTCAGGTTGGGGAGTCTTCAAGCGAAAGGAATGGATGGGACTACACGGCAAGAAGCTCACTTGCAAGTGCCCTATGTGCAAGGGTCAGAACCTCGACGGCTTCTACGTGGGAAAAGTTCTGACGGTACTGAGTCGTAGCAAAGTTCATGACCACTACGCGCAGCAGGACGAGCTGAAGAAGACCTCCGAAAGCATACGCAAGCACGAGTACGGTCGACTGATAAAGACCAAGAAGTATGCCAATATGTTTGTAGGCGAGCTCAAGAAATCGCTTGAGGCCGAAACGAAACCTTAGCTCCCAGTCTCTGCGAGGAGGGTCATTAGGTCCCTAAGGTTCACTTCAGACTTTGTACGCCACCCGAGCGACAAGGATCCTGTCTCATCTTCTTTCAGGTACCCGTTTCGAACGAAAGCATCCATGAGCGTGAGCGTCTTCCATCTGCCGATCTTGTCGGCAATGAGTTTCTCCACCTCCTCACGTGGAGCTTTACCCTGTTTGGTCACTACATACGCTATTGCGACCGTCAGGGCTGCCAGATTGTCGATTCGCCACCCGGATAGCCGTGCCTCCTTGGGTGTAAGCGTTCCTCGTAGCGTGACCAAGTATCGCGCGTCCTCGGTGTTGTCACCGAGCTGGCCTTCCCCGAGTTGTCTTGCTTGCGATTGGTCAGGTTCTACTCGTTTGACTTCAAGGTCAAGTTCGGATAGAAGCGCATCAACTTGTTTGAGGACTTCCTTGTAGTTTTTCCCGAGGCTGGCCTTCAGTTCCCACTCCTTCGCGCCTGGCATCTTACCTCGTTTGAAAAGCAGAAGGTGAATCGCATGCTTCAGCTTCTCACTGTAGAAGCGCTTCTCATCGGCAGCTTCTTGCATGAATCGCCATCTCCACTTTCAGAACGGGTTCGCCGTAATAGTTGAGTGGTCGTCTTTGGTTATCGCAATCGGGAAGCTAACTAGCCCGGCAGCAGTCTTCTCGGTCGGTGTCGCCAGTGACATTAGTTTCAATTCGCTGGCGTCCCGCAGCATCTTCGCGTATCCGTAGGTGAGCAGGAAGCTTACGTAGTATGCTCGCTGAACGGTTTCTTGGTATGAACCCCGTCGAACGAACGACCAATACTCGATGGAGCGCTCATCGCCGGTCTTTTCACGGAGTTCCTCCCATAATCCGCGGAGGTTCCTCGCGAACTCTTCACGGGTCATGATGCCCGACTTGACAAGCGAGTCCAAGTCAGTTGCCATGGGCTGGGCTGGCCTTCGTAGCGCTAGCCTCTTTCTTCTTTCCTCATACGAGAGTAGCTCATCCCAGTAAGCGAGCCCTTCTCGGACTGCATCCACTGTCAATTGCTCCCTCTCTACTATCGGATGCCAAGACTTGACGAAGATCTCACCGAGTCGCTTGATGGATAGCGAGCGGAACTTCCTCTCCAACATCTCAGGATTCGTGTAGAGTGCGCTCGACTGATATCGGAGCTGACTCTTCTGGAGGCCCAAGACTTCCGCTAGGTCCCGGATAATCTCGGCGTCAAGACAGTGGTCATCAAGCAAGTCCCAATGGGGGAAATACTTGCGTAGCGTTTCGACTGCTAGACCTACATCCAAGAAGAAGGGGTTGAACTTGTGTTCTCTGATGGATCCGCATGTTTGGATGAGTTCGCGAAGCTCCTTTCTTCCAGACGTCAATCTGACGCGTTCTGGCTTCTTGTCGGGAGTCGTCAACTACTTCACCTGTGATATGACAGAGCTTCCCTCTATGTTCTGAACTACGACAACATGCACGTCGGTATCCGGCACTGTGACTTGTCCTGGCGTAATTGCTATGTATTGCGTTTCTCCGAGTTCTCTCGCGCTCGCAACGATGAGTTTGGAGATGACTTCTCTATTCTTGGGGTCCAAGTGCACGTCGAACTCATCGATCGCCCTGAACGGGGAGGCGATGTGTTGCTGCAACGCAAGCAGGAAGGCCATTAGCGCGATGCTTCTTTCGCCTCCGCTCTGGGTGAGTGAGTCAAGGCGCGTAGGCGGTGCGCCTTTGAATCCTACTAGGATGTCAAGTCCAGCCTGTTCTACGTTCTTCCCGACATTGAGCTTGAGCTCACCGGTCGCTCCCACTTCCAGGAGAATTTCGTTGTAGTGAGTCTCAAGGGACTGAAGGAAGGTGGAGACCACGTCTCTCCACCGTTCAAGCCGCTTCTCTACCTCCGCGATGACCTCATCTCTGTTTCGAGCCAGCTGCTCGGCCTTCCCGCGCAGGTCCTCGTACATGCTGGCATACGAGCTGTACATCTTCTCCACGTCCTCGGAGAGATGAGCAAGAGGCCGCAGTTGTTCCTCGACTGCACCGATGTCCAGTATGATGTCCGAAAGCTTTCTGGGATTCGCGAATCGTGGCCCCATCTGCTCGGCATTCGTGCGAAGCGGCGCAATCTCCTCCTCAAGCATTCTTCGCTGGGCTTCCAAGTCCGCCAGCTGCTCACTCAGCAACTTCCTCTTGAAACCAAGAACTTGAGTGTCAACTCTCGCATCGATGAGGCGCGAAAGTTCACTTTCTGTCCGTGTGTCCATGTCGTGGAGCGCGGTCTCTTTCGCTTGGAGTCTCTCTCGAGTGCGCCCGAGCTTCTCTTCTGTCTCTTCCCGAATTTGACCGAGAGCATCGAGCCATTCTCTCATCGCAACCGGAATGCCTTCGCCTTGATTAGACACTTCTGCCTGTGCGTTTGATTGTTCAGGGTTCTCCTTGGTCGCGGGTCGGAAAAGGCGTTTCTGTGACTCATCTCTGAACCTCTGAATCCATTCGACTGAGGAGGTTCCTGCTGCTTCCTGGCGTACCAGCTCAATGTATGCCTCGTGGACTTCGAATCGTTCTTTCAGATGCCTGTCATATCTCTCTTGACGGTGCTTGAGAGACTCATCCGCCTCAAGCAGCTTCTGATCAGCGCTCTCGATCATTCTCGCGCGCGATTCCGCCCTCTCTTGAATGCGGAGCAGTGCTTCCTCTCGTTTCAGGATCCTTGCCCAGGCCATCTCTCTCTTCAGTTCAGCAAGCTTACTGTCCAGTGCCTTCTTTTGGAGAAATCGTTCGTGTTCTCTCCGCCAGTATTCGTGGGTCTCCTTTGTGGACTCTAGGACTTGAGCGAGAGATTCCTCCTCTCCAGCTGCTTTTGTCAGCCGCTCATGCGCCTCTAGCACGTTGGATCGGTATGATTGAAATCCAACTGCCTCCTCTAACATCTTCAGCTTGTCGTTCGCGGAGATCGAAGCGAATCTGCCAACCATCAACTGGTGCATGATAACGAGGATGTTGTCGGGGTTCAGGCCGTATCTCACAAGCGCGCTCGTCACTTCGTTCTTCGTCACAGGATGGTCTTGAACGAGGTACTGGTAACTGCCGTTTCGCTTCAGAATACGGGTCACGGTTACCGTGTCGACGTGGTACTGCGGGAACGGTTTGCCGTGCTCTCTAGGACGATTGTCAAGCTGAAGTGTGATGCGTGCCTCGTCAGCTCGCCATCTTATCAAGTCGCTTAGACGGCGAGCTCGTTCTGTGTATGTCTGACCCAGGACGACGGATATCGCGAGAAGGATGGATGACTTTCCAGCTCCATTGGGTCCACAGATCAGATTTAGCCCTGACTCTAGGGGGACGTACGCGTTTTCGTACGACATGAAATTCGTCAGAGCTATGCCTTTGATCATCCATCGGATCTTCCGGGTCGGGTAGCGAACCTTCCAGCTCGGTAAAAAGTTTCGGGGTCCCAATACCCCATGTGCCATGCTCAAGGGAGGGGTGATTAGAGCTTAGTCCCAGAAAGGGCGGGTCTGAATGTATCTCAGTTTGGCCTCAAGGAGATCTGCATAGAAATCCTCGTCTCGCACATGCATTTTGGCGAGGATACCAGCGGCGGTTTGAGGACCGACGCCCCAGGTGAGCAATGCTATGGCTGCCTGTCTACCGTATGAAAGGACTAGGTCTGCCGCTCGCCTAGCCCTACTTAGAACTGCCTGCTCTTCTTCCGTCAGCTCTTCTCTTGATTTCCGTTTCTGAAGGATCTGAGGAACATCTGATCTGACTTTGCTCCTTAAGGCAAGCAGGCCTGATCCGCAAGACTGGCACTTTGGGAACTCAGGAAGGCTCTCAACGCGCTCTTCCTCTAGGGTAGAACCGCATTGTAAGCACAGGAACCCCACCTTTTGTGCAAGAAGAGAAGCCCTCATGCGCGAGAGGTTGTCCTTCTTTGTGCTTTCAGGTGCAACCATCTCCGCGACTTCGACGAGCTTATTCAACATGTAGAACCCCTGTGGGGTGGGAGAGTCGTCAGATAGCAAGGGGATGACCGCTATTGCGCCGTTGGCAATCGAGCTCATCACCTTCTTTGCCGTGATTAGGTCAACTTTGGTCAGTTTCGCCTCCCGCATTGTTTCCTCATGAATTGGCGTTGACTCGAAGCGAGCAGACAACTCGAGGAGCGTGCGGTCGCTCAGGAATATGCCACGAGGAATGGCACCGAATCTCTGAGCGATGAACTTCATGTTGTATGCAAAAGGAAAGCGTCTTTGAGCGTATTCGGAGAACTTCCTCTCTATCATCTGCTCCGACATTGAGAAGAGTTCCTTTGAGATCCTGTTGAGATTCTCACGAGAAACCGTTTCGGGCAGTCCGATCAAGATACGGTAGCCGTCGGCCCAGACGTTGTTCACTCCGTTACGTTCCGTCAGAAACTCATCAAACGCGTAAGCGAGAGCTCGGTTGACTGCATCCCCGAATGAGCTGTGTATTATCAGGTACCGATCAAACGCTTCAACCAGAACCGCATGGTCAGTCGGAACCGGGCAGCCTCTCTTGGCGTAGTCCTCGATCTCCTCAGTAATCCTTGTAGCGGCGAGTCTCTCAATTGGATAGCTGCACAGGTTTGCGATTGTGCGTTCCTTTCCCATCACCCTCAGGCTTACCTCGACTTCGCCTCTTATTCTACCAACTTCCTGCGCAACCTCGAATGGAACCGGCAAGATCTCGCCGTCCCAACCTGGTATTGCGGCGGTTGGGTCTTCGATGGGAACAACGTAGATATTACCGTCCTCTCCGACTCTCGTGATCTCCCAGACGCGCCCGCGACAAATGAAGTGAACACCCTTTCGAGCGTGCAATACGACGAATTCCTCACCGAGGATTCCTATTCTCCGTTGAGTCGTGATATCAAGTATCGAGTACCTGCGCTCATCAGGTATCATGGAGAGATTCTGATAGTAGTAATGTCTCGTCCTAGGAGTTCGCTTTAACATCTTAGCTGTTTTTCGGAGCATACCTCGCGCTTCCATGAATGTTACGACTGATCGAAATTCCTCAGTTGTGACGGTTGCGAAGGCGCTGGATCGTCTGACAACCGAGAGTATGTCTCTCAAAGTCGCACGTTCGCTATCCATCAGAATGCCGGCAACTTGGTGAGCCAGGACATCTAGAGCATTCGAGTGGATCCGCGTTGGCTCCAGCTGTTGCTCCCTCGCCCTTCTTGTGATGGCGATCGACTCGAGCACGTCTTCAGGATAGGCGCATATCAGGACCCCTTCAGAAATGCGGCCGAGACGATGACCCGACCTGCCGACGCGCTGGATTAGGGCTGAGACCTGCCTAGGCGACATGTACTGAACAGTAAGGTCTACGCTACCAATATCGATCCCAAGCTGCAAAGTTGATGTGCAAATGATCCCTCTTAGGATGCCTGCCTTGAATTCGCCTTCGATACGCGAACGCTCTTCCCGCGAGAGGGATCCGTGGTGCACTGCAATGCGCTTGTCTAGTTTTCCCAATCTTAGGCCGAGCATCTCCGCATGCTGCCGGCTATTGACAAAGATCAGTGTGGAAGTATGAGTGTCGACAAGTTCTTTGATCCTCGAAATTCGAGCAGCAGCATCTGGACTCGTGTAGAGTGACTGAGCAAGATCATGATCCTCAGGAGTCGGATAAGGATACTCAACATGATACTTGGCTTCTTTCTCCAAGTTGACCCTTACTATCTCACACTGCTCACCTGACCCAACGAGAAAGTCCGCCACCTTCTCGGGATCGCCGACCGTGGCCGAGAGACCAATTCTCTGAAAACGCCTTCGCGTGATCAATCTCAACCGTTCTAAGGCAACGGTGAGTTGCGCTCCCCGCTTGTCCTGGGCAAGTTCATGAATCTCATCGACGATCACTGCTCGGAGAGATCTCAGGTGTCTTCGCATTGCCTTGCTGGGCAATATCGCTTGAAGCGTTTCAGGAGTTGTTATAAGAATCTCCGGAGGATCCCTGGATTGCTTTCGCCTCTGAGATGCGGGAGTATCTCCGTGGCGAATCTCACATCGAACCCCGATCTTCGCCGTGAGTTGAGTTGCCCTACCGAAGAGGTCTCTGTTTAGAGCACGAAGAGGCGTCACGTATAGAATCGCAATTCCCTTGCGTCTCTCCTCTGTAACGAGTCGGCTCAAGAGGGGAAGAAGCGCCGCCTCTGTCTTTCCGCTTGCTGTCGGCGACACCAGCAGCACATTCTCGCCACGGAGAATGTGGGGTATCGCCATAGCTTGAGGTTGAGTGGGCGATTGAATCCCAAGATCCAGCAGCGCTGCACGAACTGGATTCGCTAGAGCATCGAAGACCGACGCGTGTGTTTTCGACAATTGGGTTTCTCAACGCCTTTTCGAGGGACCGATTCTCATACCGGCTTTGCGTGAAGAATAATCATGAGGGTTCGCTATTGGCCTTAGCCTTCGAGTGGGTACGACCGCGTTCTCCCCTTCGGGGCCGTACAAAGTCGCAGGTCAATTCTGAGCGTTGTTGATTTTGAGCGAGACGAGACGTTTATATAAGGTGCGGCTGCGTTGGACCCGCACCTTCCCGGAGTGACGACGAAGATTTGAGGAAGTTGGGCAAGGTCCTTCATGTGTCGAAAAGCCATGCCCTCATCGTGAAACTTGATCCTCCGAGATTTGTACGACCTGGCACGAAGGCCTGTGATAGTAAACTGAAGAGTGTCGGTGTCGTGATGGACATCCTCGGCCCAGTTTCTGGACCGTACGCCTCCGTGAAGCCAACGATTGCTAAGCCAGAATCGGTCGTCGGACGAACAGTATACGCCCTTGAAGACTGATAATGGTGGAAAGATGGAAGACGCACAAGTAGATCCAGTAGAAGCCGTGCAACCCCAACCGAGAATCAGAGTCTGCCCGGAGTGTGGCGGCTCCAAGTTAATGCGAGACTACGACGCTGCCGAGATTGTATGTGTCAATTGCGGGTGCGTGATTGCTGAGAAGTTGGCTGACAGTCGACCGGAATGGCGCGCATTCGATGACGAACAGAAAGCAAAGAGGTCTCGCGCAGGCGCGCCCCTGACTTTCACAATTCATGACAAAGGTCTCTCGACAGTCATCGACTGGCGGGATAGAAGAGGAAGCGGTCGACAGATGAGTGCGACCGAACGCCTCGACATGTACAAGCTTCGCAAATGGCAAAGACGAGTGCGCGTTTCAGACGCAACGGAACGCAACTTGGCAGTTGCTCTATCTGAATTGAGCAAGCTAGCGTCAACGCTGAACCTTCCGAAGAACCTTCTCGAAACAGCTTCCGTCATTTACAGGCGCGCCATAAAGAAAAGACTCATACGTGGAAGATCGATTCACAACGTGACTGCGGCCGCGATCTACATGAGCTGCAGGCAATGCGGTGTTCCAAGGACACTCGACGAGATTGCGAGCGCCAGTAGCCTGAGCAAGAAAGACATCGGCAGGAGCTACCGCTTCATGGTTCGAGAGCTAGAAACCTTCGTGCCTCCATCTACAAGTCGCCACTATGCAGCCCGCTTCAGCAACAAACTGGTAATCTCCGGAAAGGCTGAGGCGATGGCGATTCGCATACTTGAAACGGCGACACGAATGAAATTGACAAGCGGCAGGGGGCCGACCGGAATCGCTGCTGCCGCAACATACATTGCCGCTGTGCTGACGAATGAGCGGAAGACGCAACGCGAGATCGCTGAGATCGCGAACGTCACAGAAGTGACGATTCGCAATCGCTACAAGGAGCTACTTGAGCGACTATTCATCGAAGTTCCAATGTAATGCATCTACGGTTTGCACTTCTGGGAACAAACTGCGGTGACTGCGATCCCGAGTGTTAGTAATGCTTGGCTATTTTCAAGCAACAAAGAGTCCGATCTGTATGCATTGATTGTCTAGCTTTGAGTCTGGCCTGGCCTATTCAGGACGTCTCAGGCAGAGTCTGTGGACCTACGTCTTCTGCGAAGGTATATTGCAACGATCACAAGAACGATTACGACTCCAATACCCAACGCAAGGAAAGGAACTGAGAGTAACTGGCCTACGAAAGGAACCGAGAGTAACTGGCCTACGATGTCTGTCCTAGTTGTCGTAGTAGTGGGTAGCTCTAACACAACTGTGAACGTGATGGGAATCCTGATGACATGGTTGAACTGAAGATCGTCTGTGTAATACACCGAGACTGTCGCCACGTGGGTTCCTTCACGCGCACCTGAGTCGACCATTGCTGTTACGCTAAACGGCGCTGGTGCATTCGGATCGACTTCTCCAACATACGTCGGCTGGACAGATCCTTTCACGAACGTTTCATTAGAATCGACGGTTACATTCGTATACATCGCAGAGACAACCCCCCGATTTAGGATATTCCCTGAAATCGTTACCTCCTGACCAGGAAGAACTAACTCTGGGTCTACAGTGATCTCATACACCGCAATGTCGATCCACCCTCGGACTAGGAAGGAGATTGCGTGATTCTCAGTCGTCAAGGTTGCCTCACCAACGGCCTTGTACAGAGCGACGACACTGCCTTGTTGTGTAGTATCCGCAGCTGAGGTAGGCGCAAAGACTGTGAGGTTGGCATTAATTGACTCTCCCGGTGAGAAAGAGGGTCGAATCCAGTGGTTGTCGCCAAACAGCACGAGTGGCGGCGGAATGGTCAGAGCGACATCGAGGTCTTTCAGATATTTGCCGACATTTGTGATCTCGATCGCCAGCGTGTTGTTTCGTGCCGCGACAAGCACGGTGCCTGAGGAGGTAACGGAAAGGTTGGATGATGAGGCATGTCCAACTTGTACTCCCGACGCCGCCATGGCAACGATTAGCACAGCCAGAACAATCATACTTGATCGTGCGGTTCTTCCTCGACCAGCCATCTCGCATCAGCCACAGATTTGACCGAGCAAGTATGATATCGAGATAAAAAGGTAGGCTTGGTCCCCGACGCCTGCACGACAGAATGGTCAGATCGAGCGTTGCAGTCTAATGCGACTTCCGCAGCTTTCGTATGCCAGAATGACGCTGCCGACGATGAGATGTGGTGCGTTTCCGGTGCCTGCGTAGGCCAATTGAGAAGACATCATCTCCGATTGACCATTCTTTAACAAGCTCGCCGTGCGCCTTCGCTGGGTCGGACTTTTGGACCACTAGCGTCCGTGCTCGCACTTCACCCAAGATGTAGTCATGTCTACTCTTCACAGATGATGCTGTCTCATCTGTTGATGCGACCACATCAACGTTGACGAAATCGTCCACCCTAAGGTCCATCTCCTTGCGCATCTGTTGAATTCTTCTGACCAAGTCGCGCGCCAGACCGTCTGCGACCTCATCGGGAGAAAGTGTTGTGTCGATGGATACCCTGCCTCCGTCAAAGTCCGCGGCAGGCTCGGCATCCTTCGCTTCTTCGATGAAATTCACGTATTTGTCGTATATCGTTACCTTCTCGGAGTCGATTTCAATCTCTACTTTTCCCTGGGACAGCTGCTTCCTAAGATCCTCGGGATTCATAGCTGTCAGCTTTTGAGCCACTTTTGCCGCTCGCGACTTGAGCTCGGGGCCAAGCGTGGCCATGATCGGCACAGTTCGAAGGGTGACGCTCTCTTTCGATTCGGATGGCAGAGACACATTCAGAGATCGAGTGTTCATCTGGTCGAGAAGAAGAGCCTTCATCCGTAGCACGGCATCGCGCACTTCATCCTTTCCGGTGACAATGTTCACGCTCCTCACTGGTTGTCTAAGCTTGAGGCCTGCCTTCATTCTCGCCATCGCGGCCGCAGAGATAACTCGCTGACAGATGTCAAGTCGTCTCTCTAGGTCGTCATCCCGCCATACGCTGTTCGCTTTAGGCCAATCAAGTGCATGAACTGTGACGTGCGGTTTCGCCGTCGCGGATTTGAACATGCCTTGGTAGAGCGCCTCGGCGATGAACGGAGTAAAGGGAGCTATCATTACTGCAGCTTGGCGCAGTGCGTGAGAGAGGACCGCGTAACTGGCTAGTTTGTCAGGGTTCTCTTTTTCAACCCATGTTCGTTTTCTAACCAGCCGAATGTAGTTGTGACTGAGATCTTCAACGAGGAAGGTCCGCAAAGTCCGCACGGCTTCATGGATGCGGTAACCTTCCATTGCTGAACTCACAGACTCGATCGTGTGTTCAGTGCGGCTCATTAGCCAGAGATCCTCTTCCCTCATATGCTGCCTCATCTTCTCAGGCGGGTGCTCGGTTGGGTCAAATCTGTCTAGGTTCATGTAGGTACTGGCAAACACGTACACGTTCCAGATTGTTTGAAGGTCTCCGGCGATCTGTGCAAGAACCTTCCATGAGAATCTCAGATCTTCCCAAGGCGTATTCTGCAGCACGTACAATCGAAGCGCGTCGCGTCCATGTCGATCGATCGCCTCTTGCGGCACTACGAAATTGCCAAGAGACTTGTGCATCTCACGTCCTTGCTCATCGAGCATGAAACCGTGCATGAGCACTGTCTTGTATGGAGTCTCCCCAAACGCCACGAGGCCAGCCTTGAGTAGAGAGAAGAACCATCCGGAGATCTGGTCGCGTCCTTCCACGATGAAGTCCGCTGGCCACCATTTCTTCGCTTCAGCTTGGCTCTTCGGATATCCTAGGCATGCATAGGATGAGACCCCGGAATCGAACCATCCTACCATCACGTCAGGGAGTCTTCTCATCTGGCCTCCGCAGGCGCATTTGAGCCTGACTTCGTTAACCCAAGGGACATGCATCTCTTTGGGTATCTTGTTGTCAATGCTCTTTTCCTTTAGCTCCTTCAATGAACCGATAACTTCTCTGCGCTTGCAGGACTCGCATACCCAGATTGGGAGCGGCGTACCCCAGAATCGCTGTCTCGAGATGACCCAGTCTCTCAGTCCTTGGAGCCAGTTGCGGAACTGATTTGCACCAGCCCAGTCTGGGATCCATCGGGTTGCCTCGATGTCGGCGATCATCTTGTCGCGCATCTGGGTGACTTTGATGAACCATTGGTCGGTCGCGCGTATGATAAGCTGAGTGTGGCAACGCCAGCAGACGGGACTTCTGTGAACTATCTCACCTGCGAAGAGAAGTGCCCCCCTCGCTTTGAGGTCCTCGATCACCTCTGGGTTTGCCTGTCTGACATCCTTGCCAGCATACTTACCTGCTTCAGCAACCATCTTGCCTTGGCTGTCGACTAACATGACCACCGGAAGTCCGGTGCGGCGACCCACTTCATAGTCCTCTTCTCCATGCCCAGGGGCTGAATGCACGCATCCAGTTCCATCTTCGAGAGTCACGTACTCTGCACTGAGCACAACGCGATGACCGCCCGTCATGTGAGCTTGTGCAGGAACTATGTCCGCCAAGGGGGATTTGTATCGAAGGCCCTCGATCGTTTGCCCCTTGAACGTCTCCAACAGTTCAAGCTTTGTACCGGTCTCTGCGGCAACATACGGTATTCTTTCCTTCGCCATGATGTAGACTTCGTTTTCGCATCTCACACGCGCGTACTCGTATTCTGGGTGAACCATCACGGCGGTGTTCGATGGCAGCGTCCAAGGTGTAGTAGTCCAGATGAGAATGTACTCGTTCTCGCGTCCCTCAACTGGAAACTTCACATAGATTGACGGATCTCTCAGCTCGCGATACTCCAAGACAACCTCATAATCGGACAGTACAGTCTCGCAACGAGGGCACCAGTGGACAACCTTCAAACCATGTTCCAGAAGCCCGTCCTCGTGCGACTTCTTCACAGTCCACCATGCGGACTCAACGTACGCATTATCGTCGGTGAGATAGGGTCGTTTCCAATCCATCCACACTCCGAGGTCGGCGAATATCCGGCTCATTGCCTTTGAGTTGGTGTTGGCGAAATCCTTGCACTCGGAGACGAACTTGTCGAGACCGTATACTTCCACATCGCGCTTCTGTTTGAAATCGTGTTGCCGCTCAATGGCGAGCTCGATTGGCAGGCCATGGCAATCATATCCAGGCTGGTCTCTGCAATTGAAGCCCATTGACCTTTCGTACCTAAGGACCACGTCCTTGACGACCTTGTTCCAGCATGTGCCAATGTGAGGCGTGTCTGATGAGGGGAAGGGAGGACCGTCAAGGAAGTAGAATTTCGGGCCGTCAGATCTCTGTGCCTTCACCACCTCGTACGCGCTGGCCTTCTTCCAGAGGCTTTGTACGGTCTGTTCGACTTCCTTCCAGTTGTATGTCTTAGCTAATGCTCCGATCTCATGCTTCAAGCAACATCACCTTAGACTTTCCTCACCGCACATAGTCAATCCGAGGCAGGGCTTTCGCCACATCCAATGCCGTTGGATATCTGTTTGGGGGCAGCCAAGGCTACGCAATAACTTCGATTTCCCGGTCACCTGTCACAATAGCCACCCGCGGCCAGCTTATACCGCGGACAGGTTCTATTTAGCCTTCTTCACGAAACTCGCGTCATGGAGATACAGATGCCCTCGCTGATCCTCGGCATTGAGTCTACGGCGCACACTTTCGGTGCGAGTGTCGCCAGTTCCGAGGGACGCATCCTTTCTGACGTTAAGCGGGTTTACGTCCCAATGGCAGGACGGGGGATACATCCAAGGGAAGCAGCACAGCATCACTCATCAATAGCCGATTCCGTGATTCGAGGTGCGCTCAGAGACGCAGAAGTCGAAGCCAGAGAGATTGATGGTGTAGCGATCGCGCTGGGCCCAGGCCTCGGACCAACGCTACGAATCGGCGCGACCATTGCGAGGGCAATTGCCTCTAGACTCCGAATTCCCCTGATACCGGTCCACCACGCAATCGGCCACATAGAGATCGGCTCCCTTACGACAGGTTCTCGTGACCCGCTGGTAGTTCTGCTCTCTGGGGGACATACAACCATAGCAGCGTTTGCCAGCCGTCGGTGGAGAATCTACGGTGAGACAGAAGACATAACCCTCGGCAACCTGCTGGACATGTTCGCTCGCTCTGCAGGTCTCGCTTCGCCAGGGGGACCTGTGATTGAGCGGCTCGCAGCCAAGAGCAGCAATTTCGTCGAGCTTCCATACACCGTGAAAGGAAACGATGTCTCCTATTCTGGCCTCCTTACCGCGGCGACGAAGCTGTTAGACGCAGGAACGTCGGTTGAGGATCTCTGCTACTCAGTCCAAGAAGTGTCATTCTCGATGCTGGCGGAGGCGGTGGAGCGAAGCCTAGCACACACAGAGAAGGAAGAAGTTCTGCTCGTTGGAGGCGTTGCCTCGAACTCCTTTCTCCGAAAGAAGCTTGAGATGGTTGCAGAGGAACATAATGCAACATTCTGCGCCGTGGATCACAAGTTTGCAGGCGACTGCGGTGCCCAAATCTCGTGGACTGGAACATTGGCTTTCGAGTGTCACTCGTTCGTCGAGATCGAACAGAGTCAAGTCAGGCCCCGCTGGCGACTAGATGAGGTCGAAATCCCTTGGAGATGATCCTGCCATGCTAATCCGCAAGGGGGCGGAGGCTAGCATATTCCTAGAGGAGTGGCATGGCAGACAAGTCGTCATGAAGACTCGCCTCCCGAAGGCGTACAGGGTCGAGCGCCTGGACTGTTCTATCAGAATTGCGCGAACGTCACGCGAAGCACATCTCCTCCACGATTCCAAACGCGCGGGGGTTCCCACGCCGACAGTGTATGAGGTGGACACAGCAACCTGTACGATCATCATGGATTATGTCAACGGCCCCCGCCTGAAGGAGGCTTTCTTCGGAATGGACGATTCGGATCTTAGGCGAACTTGTTGCCTTGTAGGATCACTTGTAGGTCGACTTCACTCGGGCGGTATTGTTCACGGCGATCTTACTACTTCCAACATGATTCTCAGAGATGCAGACAAACTGTTCTTCATCGACTTTGGCTTGAGCGGCTACTCAGATGAACCGGAGGCAAGAGGCGTAGACCTATTGCTCATGAACAGGGCATTCAAGAGCACGCATTTCGCATTACACTCAAGAGGCTTCGAAGCCGTCCTCGATGGCTACCGACGAGTCATAGGACGAAAAGGCACAGAGTGCGTCCTAACGAAGATGCATGAGATTGAAAAACGAGGGAGGTATAGTGAAAGAACACAGACGAATCTGGTTCCTAACATCTAACAAAGGGAAATTCAGGGAAGCACAAGCCGTGGCGAAAGCTTCCGGACTGCAACTGCAAATGCTTCTTGCTCCAAAGATCGAGATCCAATCTGACAACCTCTCAGAAATCGCCTCGTATGGGGCTCAGGAAGCGGCCAACCGTCTTGGGATCCCTGTCGTAGCCGAAGATGCAGGTCTGTTCATTCGCAAGCTCAACGGATTTCCCGGCCCTTACTCGTCAGACGTCTTCAAACGACTCGGCAACAAAGGCATCCTGAAGCTAATGGAAGGTGTCTCCAATAGGAGCGCCAAGTTCTCATCCGTCGCAGCCTTCTGTACACCAAGTAGAAAGCCGAGGTGTTTCGTGGGGAGTGTATTCGGATACATGGGACTGCGGCCTCGGGGGGCGAGCGGTTTTGGATTTGATCCCATCTTCATCCCGACGAAGGGAGATGGCCGAACGTTTGCGCAGATGACTGTGAGGGAAAAGAACAGGTTTTCTCACAGGGCAACCTCATTCAAGAAACTTTCGAAATGGCTACTCACAACGCGAGCCTATTGGTAAGAGTCGTCAATAGCGAGTGACACCTCGCAGAACCAACCCAGCTGTCTGCGGGAACGACTTAAATAGAGCAGGGATGGTCGAATACCAAAATCTGGAATCAGGGTGCACCCTAGGAGTGTGTCTGACTTAGCAAGACTGTACACGAGCAAACGAGGCCGGTCGGGCTCGACGCGACCCGTCAGCAAGAAGCCCCCGGCTTGGTTCAAGTATACACCGGAGGAAATCGAGGCTCTAATAGCCAAGCTGGCAAAGGAAGGAAACTCACCGAGTTTGATCGGAACCATTCTCCGAGATAAGTACGGGGTGCCCCTTGTCAAACCTGTGACGGGAAAGAGTGTCACGCAGCTGGCTCGCGCTTCAGGTCAGGTTCCGAAAGTCCCTGAAGACCTTGACTACCTATTTCGCAGAGCCCAAGGCCTTCGAAAGCACCTGGAGAAGAACAGGAAAGACTACCAGAACAAGAGAGCGCTCGCATGCGCCGAGTCCAAAATACACCGCCTTGTGAAGTACTACAAAGCACAGGGCAAGCTGCAGCCGGAGTGGGAATACAAACCGATGGCTGCTTCCGTGGCCTAGAGATGTCGTCTGAACCAGATCTAGAAGGTCTTCTCGCGAGAGCAGTGGAAGCTTCCGAAGTTCTGAGGGATAAAGCATCTCACGATTCAAGGATTCTACTACTTTCTCATTACGACGCCGACGGACTAGCGGCAATCGGTATCATGGGATCTAGTCTCGCACGGATCGAAGCGAACTTCCAACTCAGAGTCATAAAGGAGCTGGCCCCCGAGACTCTGGAGGAAGCTCTGCGCTCTGAACCTGACTTGCTCGTGCTCACAGACATAGGCAGCGGTTATCTCGACAGCCTCACGAAAACAGCTGAAGAGCACGAAATCCTGGTAATAGATCATCATCCACCCACCGGAAAAACCCCGATGAGAGTATTCCAGGTCAACCCGCATGACTTCGGGCTCGACGGCGCCACAGAGATAAGCGCCGCGGGGCTTGCCTATCTGGTCGCCCGAAAAATGTCTCCGTCAAACATCGATCTCTCTGTGCTTGCTGTAGTTGGTGCGCTTGGTGACATGCAGGACAAGAACAATGAACGACGCCTACGCGGGCCTAACGAACTCGCAGTCCAAGACGGCATAAAGTGCGGGTCTCTGAAAACTGACAAGGACTTGCTATTCTTTGGTAGAGAAACTCGACCCATACATCGTGCACTTGCGCTGACCACAACGCCTTACCTGCCACACTTGACCGGGGAAGAGGACAATTGCACAGCGTTGCTTGCATCCCACAAGATCCCACTGAAAGTCGGGGAACGATGGAGAACAACCAGCGACCTGAGCCGCGAGGAGAAGCAGACCCTGCTAAGTGCGATAGTAGAGCTACTCGTCTCGAAGGGCTTCAAGGGAAGCAAGGCGCTGGAACTCATAGGGACCGTCTACACGATCACGGGCGAGCCCGCGGGGAGCCTGACGCGAGATGCACGCGAATTCTCGTCAATGCTCAACGCATGCGGGAGAATGGATCGCGAAGGCCTAGCGGTATCAATCTGTCTTGGCGAGAGGGGCGGTGTCTTAGAGGAGGTGCAGGAAGTGGTTGCAAGATATCGCAAAACGCTCGCAGAGTACATGGAATGGCTCACTGAAACCCCTTCTGCTATCATGGAGCTCAAGGCCGTCTGCGTGGTGAGAGGTGAAGACAAAATCGCAGAGAACATGACAGGTGCATTCTCCTCGATCCTGTCCTCGGCAGGACACCTCAGGCCGAACAAGGCAACAATTGTGGGCGCGAGATCCAGAGACGGGGGAGTGAAGATATCCGCGAGGGCGCCTAAGGCCCTGTTAGAGAAGGGAGTGGATCTCGGCCTTGCTCTGCAGAAAGCCTCCACCGCTTTCGGCGGCTTCGGCGGAGGACATAACGTGGCCGCAGGAGCGCACATCCGCTCTAGTAATGCAGAAGAGTTCTATCGAATGATAGACAGCCTGATCATCGAGCAGATGAAGGAAGAGTGAAGGCAACAGTCACGACCCACTACGCTAACGCCTCGACCGCTAGATCAATAGAAGCCGCCCTGAAGGCGGATAACCGGGCGGCACCTAGGCCGCTTCACATCACATCGCGAGTCAAAGGAAAACAAGTCGTCTCAACCATTACCGGTGCGCAAGATATCGATTCACTCCTAGGCACCATCGATGACCTGTTGCTCTGCCTAATCGCGGTTAACGGACTCGCATCTACACCCAAATACGGAAGGACCAGAGCGCGGACGAAGCACTGATCAGACTGCTATGACGCGCCAAAGGTTTAATAGCCCTCGGAGGATGCTGCGTTTTCGCTCAGTGATAGAAGATTGTCAAAGAAGGCAAAGGCAACCAAGAAGGTCAGGGACAAGTGGCGTGCCAAGGAATGGTACGATGTCTACGCACCCGCGTACTTCGGCGAGAAGAGAGTTGCCTCGATTCCCTGTAACGATCCAACCAAAGTAATTGGCAGAGTGGTAGAGACAACACTCTACGATATCACAAACGATTTCTCCCACCAGTCGCAGAAACTCTATTTCCTCGCCGCGAATGTGAAGGGCACTCGCGCAGACACCATCCTAAAGGGGCACGAGTACTCGGCAGACTACCTCCGTAGCTTGGTGAGGCGGGGAAGCACACGCATAGATGCGATCTTCAACGTGACTTCAAAGGATCAGTATGTGACTCGTGCATCGGTAGTCGCTTTCACGAGAGACCGAGTCAATGCCAATCAGCAGCATCTGATCAGGAGCATGATGAGGAAGACAATAGAGGAGAAAGCAGATACTCTAGGGTACGATCAGCTCTGCCATGAGATGGTTCTCGGCATATTCGGCTCTGAGATCTATAATCTTGCCAAGAAGGTCTCTCCACTGAGACACGTGGGAGTTAGGAAGTCTAGGCTCCTAATAATTCCTGAAGGCGTGATGGCGAAACCCGGCGAGACATCGGTGCAACCCAAGGCTGTAGAAGCCTAGCTGCCAGGTCTACGGTAGAGTTTCTTGATTTCGTCCTGCAGCTCCTGAAGTTGATGCTGCAGATCGGACCCGGCAGGTTCCTTGCTGGTTCTGTTCCGGATCGTGGAGGTGGTCTTCTCCAATTGAACCATGGCCATCCGAACTTTCTCCTGGAGTTCTCCGATCGTTTCGGTTTCGTGAAGGTAGCCTGCGAGCACTCCGACTAGTCCCCCCGCCACTATGCCGGTGGCAAATGAAATCACGTCGAATGGCAATAGCCATCTTTCCCCGGAGGGACTGGTTTTCGACTTGCGACGCTTTTAAGAGCCACGGTCAAACGACCCACACAAATGACATCTATCAGGAACTAGCTTGGTACTGCCGGGGAAGCCGACCTTGACACATGCAGACAAACGGTTGAAGGCGGTGGTCCTTGCAGCAGGGAAAGGGGTGCGTCTATGGCCATTGACCGAGAACCGGTCTAAGCACATGATCCCCGTCGCCGGCAAGCCGATAATAGAACACGTGATATCCGCCGTCAGGTCGGCAGGAATACGGTCAATCGTACTGGTAACTCAATACAGAAGCGAACTCATCAAGAAACACATTGGTGACGGCTCCAAATTCGGTGTCACTGTCGACTACGTGGATCAGCCAGATGTCTCGGGAACTGCGAACGCCATCGCTGTGGCGCAAGATCGGGTTGGCAGCAATGACTTCTTGGTGGCGTACGGCGACTTGGTGGTTACTCCACGCGCAATCATACGCGTTGTTGACACGTATATGAGGAAAGGACGAAAGCCCACGATCGGACTCGTTCCCGTTTCGCACTCCGAGTCTTATGGAATGGCCCGGGTGTCAGGCGATCTGCTCACCGAGATCGTGGAGAAACCGAGTCAATCACAAAGCCCCAGCAATCTCGCCAACACAGGAATCTACGTTCTAAACCCAACAATGTTCGATCACCTGCAACCGACACTTCGGTCAGGAAGAGGCGAATTTGAGATCACTGATACCATATCCTCCTTAGCCAAGACTGGAACACCGGTGGCATGGACAAAGATTGACCCATCTGACTGGCAAGACATCGGAAAGCCGTGGGATGTTCTTGCTGCAAACGCACGTCTCCTCGCCAGATCAAGGCGAAAGATCGCCGGGAGAATTGAGAAATGGACGAGCGTGACAGGTCAAGTTACAATTGAGAAAGGCGCTCTTATCAGAACAGGAACAGTCATCGAAGGACCGGCTTGGATTGGGGAGGGCGCTGTGATAGGGCCTCTTGCTCACATTCGTGCTGGCACGTCTGTCGGGAGAAGATCGGCAATTGGCGCCTTCTGTGAGATCAAGAATAGCATCATCATGGGACACACGAAGATACCTCATCTTGCCTATGTCGGCGATAGCATCATTGGAGAGAACTGCAACTTGGCAGCGGGCACCATAGTCGCGAACCTCAAGCTGAACGACAGTGCGGTACGCATGAGGATAAAGGATAGCCTCGTGGACACGGGTCTGCGAAAGCTTGGCATCGTAACGGGTGACAACGTCAAGACCGGCATAAATGCATCATTCATGCCGGGTATCCGGATTGCTTCCGGAGCGGTAGTACCCGCCTGTTCCGTCATTTCGAAAGACGTGATGTCGCCACAAGGATAGCACACTACGGTTAGGCCTATCCTCGCTTCTTCGCGCTCACAATCGATATTACATCGCGATCTTTTAAGACGTGTTCCTCTCCGATCCTCATTTTCGATCTCACCTCTACACCGTATAGGAATCCCTCTCCAAGATCCGAATGGATTGTTCCTGCAAATTGCTTCGCGGTAGTGCCAAAGGGGACAAGGTATGCGTCGGGGAGCACTCGGCCCTTGTGATCTGTGAGTCTTTCAGGGTCCTCAACTGGGTAGACCGTGATCATTTTCAGCATTTTGAAGAAGGCGTAGTCGATGGCGGCTTGAACCCCGGTAGATCCCCATGGTATCAGGATCTTCTCCTTTATCCTATCTAACGCGGCTTGTTGCTCAGCTGAGAGTGCTTGCCCAATCACTTTGAAGTTGCTGTCGCCAGGCTTGTAGTCTGTCAATCCCTTTTCAGCGGTTCTCCTCAGCGCCAACTCCGCTTCTGCGCAGCACGGGATTACTTGGTAACCCAGCTTTCCCAGGACCTCGGTGTTCTTTTCTGCGATCGGAATGTCGATCTTGTTGGCAGCGATAAGCATTGGCTTCGTAACTCGTCTTACTTCATGGAGAAACTTCAGCAGTTGGTCGTCGCTCCATCGACTTGGATGCGCCCCATCCAAACCGAGATCGGTCTGCGCTTTCAGGACATGGGCCCGTCTGACTCCGAGTCCGCTCAGTCTATCTTCTAGGACGGAGCCAAAGTCATCCTTGGTCCCTTCGACTCGCTTGACTGTTCTGTCCCAGTCCTTTTTGACGATCTGGAGGAGCCACATATCAAGTTCTTTCTCGAGGAACTCGACGTCTTCTCGCGGGTCATGGGACCCGATATTGCACGGCTTTCCTTCGATGTCAGTTGCCCCCGCTGCGTCGACGATATGTATGAGCGCGTCAGCCTGTCTGATTTCGTCTAGGAACTGGTTTCCTAGGCCTCTTCCCTGCCACGCACCTGGGACTAGTCCTGCGCAATCCACAAGCTCGACGGGGATCAGTCGTGTGCCATCAATACACGCAGAGTTGGTTGGGTTGTCCTGAACGCCAAGCTCTTTGCACACGCAAGGAGTCCTGACGTACGCCATTCCCCTATTCGGCTTGATGGTGGTGAACGGATAGTTTGCAATTGCTACGTTCACGAGTGTCGCTGCGCTGAAGAACGTGCTCTTGCCAACATTGGGTTTTCCTACCACTCCCACAGAGAAGCCCACTGTGCATCACATACTCCCCTACAAATGCACTGAATTGCTTATTGATGTCTTTGCTGCAGACCGAGCGGACGCACGCGATACTGAGTAGCCAGAACTGCGTACTGTATGAAACGGTTCTTCGTAATCGAAGCCGCTTCACCTGATTCTTCCAAGCGAAATCATTGTCTGCCATCACGAGCCTACGACAAGGCACGATCAACACGATGATACGCGATGAAATTGCAAACGGGACAACCTTTATCGAGCAGTTACCTGTGTGGTGAGAATCCATAACCACAGAAAAGGAAGGCGAAAAGCCGGCGAGAACGTATGGGAGCGTACAAGTATGTGTCCAAGGCATGGAGGCAGCCAGGCAAGAGCGCGGTTGATCAGTACCTCCGCCAATCAGCCATCTCTTGGAGAAGGGATAGCGTCATCAAGCGTCTGGAATTCCCGACTCGTCCGGATCGTGCGAGAAGTCTGGGATACCGAAAGAAGCAGGGTTTCGTTGTGGCACGGGTGCGCATTAGAAAAGGTGGTGCTAGAAAGAAGCGCCCATCATCTGGACGAAGACCAAAAGCACTTGGCGTAACCAAATTCACTAGAGCGAAGAGCCTCAAACAGATAGCAGAGGAGCGCGTGGCTAAGAAGTTCCCCAATCTATCCGTTCTGAATTCTTACTATGTGTGGGAAGACGGGACCAGCAAATGGTTCGAGGTTGTTCTCGTGGATCCAAATCATCCTGCTATCAAGAAAGACGACACAATTGTGCACGCCTTAGCGCTGCATGCATGAGGCGAGTGAACAAGATTGCCGCAAATGCCGCCACCGGTTCCCTTAGTTCCAAGGTTCGTGCATGGAGCACATAAGCTGCGAAAGGCTCGAGGCTTCTCGTTAGGCGAACTCAAGCAGGCTGGGGTTCTGAAATCGCAAGCTCGCTCAATGGGAATAAGAGTGGATGAGCGCAGGTCTACCGTTCACCCACAGAACGTGACCACGTTGACCACATTCCTAGCTCCTCCAGCTCAAGTGACTGTCGCGCCTGAGACTGCTGTGGAGGCTCCCGCCGTCGTGCCCGAGGCCAAGAAAAGTCCCGAGCGTACCAAAAGGAAGGCCGGACGTAGTAAGAAGCCAGTGAAGAAGCGAAGGCATTAGCGACCCGGAGCCCTTATTTTCCGCTAAGCTGTGAACCTAGCTACTGGTAGCAAGGTTGGCTCGCAAGAGCAGGATCGTAATTGTCAAGCTCGGCGGATCTGTAATAACAGACAAGAGGCGGGCATTCAAGGCAGACCTACGTTCAATGCACAGAATAGGGAAAGAACTCGCTAGGGTCCCAGACAAACTGATTCTCCTCAATGGAGCGGGCTCGTTTGGCCACATACCAGTCAAGCGGTTTAGACTCGACGAGGGATCCAGCAAGAGGAAGGCAAGGAGTTTCGCTAGGACAAAGCTGCAATTGCTCAGACTGCAAGAGATGTTGGTTTCGGTCCTTTGTGGGCATGGAATTCCTGTCGTGCCCTTCACTCCCTCCAGCTTCATGATAGCACGATCAGGGAGACTGTGCAGAGCCGAGCTTGCCCCGATCCGTAAGTTCTCAGAGCTAGGCCTTGTTCCGCTGTTTGGTGGAGACTTAGTCCCAGACCTTGAGCAGGGTTGGAGAGTGGTATCGGCGGACCAGATGGCGGCTTGGATCGCCCCTCGGATAGGGGCGTCAATGATCATTTACGGAACCGATGTGGACGGGCTATACTCTTCGGACCCAAAGATCTGCCAAGACGCTGAGCTGCTACAGACAATTTCTTGCAGGGAAATTCGTGAGATCGCAGGGTCGGCTCGGGGGTCAAGAATGCCTGACGTTACTGCAGGCATGCAGGGTAAGCTATTCGAAGCTCAACGCGCGGCCAGAAAGGGCGTGGAGGTCGTGATGATGAACCTCAGAAAACCTGAGAACCTGCATCCCATCCTGAAAGGCAGACGCGGAAGATGGACCAGAATATCTCCCGAAAGACAAAGGTCAAAGTAGGCTAAGGTTCCCCGTCAGTGAGTCAATAATCGCAGATGGAGCCGGACCTATACCCAGGCAAGTCGTTGTTCCGGGCTCAATTTGCGTCAGACCTCTGTCCGTAATTAGGGCAAAGGGGAGTCGGAGTTCCTTTGATTTCCTTTCCAGTTGGAGTATTTCCTCGAGAGAGTCCACCCTTACTGCAACCTTGCATTGGCCTTCTTTCAGCCATGCATCCCACCATTCTGCAAACCTTTTGCGAGCGATCTCAGCTGCCGATACAGCCGCATGAGCGACTTGGACAGCAACCTTTCCTTTTCCCATGTCCAAGTCTTTTCTGACAGCAATTACCTGCTTGAACTGAAAGTCCTCCATACAAATGACACCCACGAGAGCCTGAAGCCTTGAATCCAGCAACTAGTAAAAGGCACCTAGACAAGAGCGTTCCCCATCAGTCGTGTCCCAGTATGCCACCTATGAGCACACCGTTCCTCTCGGCGCACTTGAGCGTGATTGCCCACGCCACTGAAGACATCCAGAAAGTGGAGCAAGCGACAAGATTCCTTGTTGAATTGATTTCACGGACCCAAGTTAACCTCACCCGTCAGTACATGAAAGGCCATCATGGAAACATGATCGCCACAATATCAGCGAAGCTGGCGGCAAAAACGCTTCTCCCAAACGTGCTCCAAGTTCTCTCACAGAGGCTGTCAGAATCGGACAAGCAGTTCCTAGGCAGCGATATCGAGAGGTGCGTCGACAAGGAAGGCAACCTGTATCTGCGGTTCGACAAGCAAGAAGCCTTTCTGGGAACAGTCAAATCCTACGAAGGGGACCCTATTCGGATGAAACTTAAGTTTGTTTCTGGGTATGATTCTGATAGGATAGTTGATCTGTGTAGGAAGAGCGGGCTCGTATCATGAGATTGTACGCCGACCTGCACTTGTGCCCGCAGCTGGATGACACTGCGAACGCTCGTTCGATGGGTGAGGTTCTCAGTCAACTTGGGACAGCGGTAGTTGGACTCGTAGTCCCTCCTGACCAGCTGGCACCGAAACCACCGGCGATGAATTCGCTCAGGGATGCGGGCATTGACGTTGCCAAACGACTGAACTTGAGACCCAGATCTCGCGAGGAACTATTGAGGAGCCTGCGCAGATTCAGAGCCGAATACGAGATAGTTGCTGTAGACTGTGGTAGACAGTCTGTCTCTCAGGTTGCGGTGCGGGATAGACGAGTCGATATCGTACATTTCCCTAGACAAGGACCGGGCACCTCGTTCCGGAGAAACCTAGCTAGCACTTGCCGGGCTGCTCTGGAGTTCAACATGTCGGAATTGATTCGAGGACCAGAGTTTAAGGCGAAGCTTGGCAGGCAGAGACGAGAACTTGAGGTTGCGACTGAGGCATCTACGCGAGTGATTGGTTGCACGGGCGCCTCCAACCCTCTTGAGCTGAGAGCCCCGAAAGATGTTGCCGCAGTTCTTCACATGCTCGGCCTTTCGTCTCAAGCCGCACTGGCAGGGGTCTCCGAGATCCCGATAGCGATCGTCAGACAGAACCGCTTGAGAACGGAGCAGCCCCAATTGGAGGAAGGCGTCAGAATCGTGAGGAGGTCGACATACGAAGAGTAGGAGAGGGCACCGTTACCTTCTCGTTAGGTTCCTGACGAAGGATCCGGTCTCGGCACTGGCCATCGAGGAAGCGGTGTTTGGTTCGGTTGAGCAGATGTTCGGCAGGTTTGGAGTCGCGGAGATGAACTTGAGGGTGATTGGATTTGGATCGGTGAGCGACAAGGTAGTGTTACGTTGCTCGCTCGAGAGTGTGGAGAAACTACGAGCTGCGCTTGCGATGATCTCGTATGCGAATCAACAGCCTGCGACGGCGATGGTGATTAGGTCCTCAGGGACGATAAAGGGACTAGGAGTCCAAATGCACCAACGGAAGAGATGACCCACCAGCCAGTTGGATGACGATTCAGAGTATGAGATAGGTTATCGCTCGCAGAGCGAAAGACGCTTCCAGTCATCAGTCCTAGATCAAGGGTATTTGGATTTTGAGCGGAAGACTGGACAGAATGGTTTCAGTTCAGGCGATGTCAGTTTCCCAATCGCACACTAGGTTCACGAGAGTCTTCTTCACCAATTCGATATCTTTGAGATAGACGAACTCGTCTACACCGTGGAACCGGCAGTCGTCACGAATCGGGCCAAAACTGATGACTGGAATACCAACTTTGGAGAAGAAGTGGCCGTCGTTGCCGCCCAGCTCCCCTGCGACGGGGATTCTCCGTCCGAAGGCCTGACTTGCTGCACGAGCGAACCTAGCGACAATAGGATGCTTGGGATCCGTGAAGTAGTTGGATGGTGTCTGTTGCGTGAACTCCAATGTAGCTTTGACTTTTTGTGCAGACCGGAGCTTCTTGAAGTATCTTTCGAGATCCTTCTTTGCCCTTTCGTAGTTCTCGTCAGGGCACACGCGCATGTCGAATCTCGCTTCACATTCTCCTGGAATAATGTTCTCCTTTTCGCCTGCCTTGAGCATGGTGAGGGTGAACCTTCCCCAGATCTGCTTGTGGGGAGACCCGGGTGGCGCTAGGATCTTTGATCTGATTCGCTCTCGGATCTTTGCGTACTTGGAGAGTCTTTCGAGAAACGGGATCGCCTCGTCTATTGCGTTCTTCGCGAGCTGCGGGTAACCCGCGTGGCCTTGTTTGCCTTTTACGACAATCTTGCCCCATAGTATGCCGCTGGCGCCGATCGAAACAACAGCTGGTGAGGCATCAATCACAATCGCAGCATCACCACGCACGTTCGCGTGATTGACTGCATATCCAAGACCCAATTCGCCTCCGACCTCCTCATCAGGACATGCCAGGAGGACAGTATTCGCCCTTGGTGTCCTCTCCTTCAACTCGCGCAACGCACTCATCGCACAGACAATAGCGCCCTTGTCATCAGCGGCACCTCGTCCGAAGGCTTTGTCTCCTTCGACAACGAGTTTGAACGGGTCATGTCGCCATCCGGTCCCGGCGGCAACGACATCGTAATGGGTTGCGAGAAGAACCGTTTCCCGTGCGCCGACATCGAGTCGCGCGATCACATTTGGCCTAGGTTTCTTGTCCTGGGCGACCTCGACTGAGTCATAAACCTCAGTCCTCAGTCCGATCAATTCAGCCTCTTTCCTGATAACGTCCGCACAGGCCACGTATCCCGTCTTCAAGTTGGAATCCGTGTCGATTTCAACAAGCCGTGAAAGGAAGTCGATTTCCCTCGAGAGGTCCAAGTTACACCACTACTCTATGCTGTAACGACCTGCTGAGATGCTTCAATAGACTTAGGCCTTTCCATCAACCATCCCCATATTGCCAGACACTCGCCCGAGCTCTCAGCGGCCTCAACTTGGCACAGCAGCCAAGGTTGCAGAAAGCAGTAATAGCGACTATTCACCAATAGCGATCGGGGATGACGAGGCCAGTCCCAGACAGATCTTTTTTGCTGAAAGAAATGACGAGCTCTGCGACGGGCGGACCCACATAAGCACAGAATCAACTCGGATTCGACAGGGCAGCGATCCTTGGTCACATTGCAGTATCGAGTCTTCAACCGGGGAAGAAATAGGGCACGGTCTGCCGAACTGAAGGGGCAGACCCCTTCTTTTTCGCATAGTGTTCGCGAGTCTTTCGCTGCCTGATGCTGAGAACACCCTCCTGAGTGACGACGTGGTATTCGTCCGCCCCTATGTGGTGGAGCGCCCGTTTGACTAGGTCTTTGACTTCCTGTGTGCTCGGCCCAGCATCGGGTTTGTCGCCAGAACCAATCCGGAACCCCTTTCGTTCCGTTTGGACTTCAACTTTCAGTCGATCTCGTAGATAGTCGGCTAGGGCTTGTCGGTCCCCATGGAACTCCTTGCATTCAATCTCTATCATAGCTTCCGCGCTCAGACACCTGTGACTTTTAGAACACAATGCCCGCATGTGTCACTCCTAGGATAGTAGTTCGCTCCTTTTCGAGTTTTTGCTCGGTCGTGGCTAGCAGACACCTGAGGATGACGCCAGCCACGTCCGGGCTGTCGGATTCCGATATCAGTCCGAACCAGAATAGCTGCTTTCTCTTTGCGTGTGGGCGTCTTTCATTCCAAGCGCTGGATTTAGATAGTGGGCCAATGGACTAAGGGAGGAAAGCAACCGAGCACTATCCCCGCACGAATACTGTGCTAGGGGACTTGAGGTTGCCAATCACAAATAGCAGTCTACAAGGGTGAAAAAGAGTGTCAATGTTCTCTGTGCCTGGAGCATACGACCGTGCAATCACAGTGTTCTCTCCGGACGGTCGGCTCTTCCAAGTTGAGTATGCCTCAGAGACCGTCAAGAGAGGCGCGACTGTGCTGGGAATTGCGTCGCCTGAGGGCGTTGTTTTGGCCGCGGAGGAACGGGCGACGTCGAAACTTCAGGATCCTACCTTCATGTGGAAGATCTTTCAGATCGACGAACACGTAGGTGCAGCCGTTGCGGGCCTTAGCTGTGATGCTCACGTTCTGATTGATCAAGCGCGGATCTATGCACAGAGCAATCGGCTCCTATACGATGAGCCTATCGATGTTGAGATTCTGACTCGACGAATTGGGGAGATCAAGCAACTCTATACGCAGCATGCTGGTGTTAGGCCCTTTGGAATCTCGATTATCTTCGGGGGAATGGATCGAAAGGGTAGTCACATCTTCTGGACGGATCCTAGCGGTGCCTACCTGGCTTACAAGGCTTGGGCTATCGGAGCTGGCGGAGATGCCGCTAACGAGATCCTCGAAGCCGAATACAAGGACCCCATAACTCTCGACGACAGCTTCGTGCTAGCCCTGAAGTGCATGAGCAAAGTGCTCGAGGACAAGATCGACGCCCAGAAGATAAGAATCGCCTTTATCCCATCGGCGACGAAGAAGTTCACCAGGCTCGCGCCTGCCGATGTTGACAAATACCTCAAGAAGCTCGAGTCAGCCAAAAAGGCTGGCACCAAATGAGCGACAAGTATACAACGGCAAGGATCACTAAGAGCGGCGAGAAGTTCGAGATTTTAGTTAAACCTGAGCCTGCCCTTGACTACAAGATGGGCAAGGCCACGCCGATTTCACAGATGCTCGTAATCGACGAGATCTACGCTGACGCCAGCAAGGGAACACATGCATCGGACGAGAAGCTTCAGAAGGCATTCGGAACGACGGATCCTCTTCTCGTCGCCGAAAATATCATGAAACATGGTGAACTTCAGCTTACTACCGAGCAAAGGCGACAACTCGTAGACGACAAGAGGAAACAGATCGTAGCCTTCGTATCACGCAACTGCATTGACCCGAGAACCGGCACACCTCATCCCCCACTTAGGATCGAACAGGCGTTCAACCAGATCCGCCTAGTTGTCGATCCGTTCAAACCGGCTGAGGAGCAGGCGAAGGCTGTAATCGAGGAGCTTCGAACACTTCTGCCCATAAAGATCGATAAGATGAAAGTCGCTGTAAAGGTGTTCCCAGAGCACGCGGCAAAGGCGTATGGTTCGATCAAAGGGTTCGGTACAATCACGAAGGAAGAGTGGCAAAAAGACGGGTCCTTGGTCGCTCTCGTGGAGATGCCGGCCGGACTCTACGGGTCATTCATCGATCGGCTCGGGAAACTCACACAAGGTACCGTGCAGACGAAAGTGTTAAAGTAGGCCGCCTCCGTGGTTGACCTCCTTGCTACGCGAGTGCCGAGATGGAATAGTTGACCATATTCGCTGAGAAGAAACAGCTTGTTGCACCCGGGGAAGTGCTGGGTGAAGGATCCTACTTCCCGGGAGAGAACACGTACAGAGAGGAAAACAAGGTATACGCATCAAGAATCGGCCTTGCCGAGCTGGTCGCAAACAAGTTCATAGTTGTTCCTCTGAAAGGATGCTACATCCCCCGCGTGGATGACTTTGTAATCGGGCGCGTAGTGGATATCGCGATGTCGGGGTGGAATGTGGACATATCTTCACCATATCCCGCATTGCTACCACTTTCTGAGACACCGTCCGCGAGAGCGATGGCCGCAAGAAAGGATCTCACCAAGATTTTCAACGTTGGGGACTTGGTGATGGCTGAAGTGATCGCTTTTGATAGGACACGTGACCCGTTGCTGACTATAAGGGGTCGCGGACTTGGGAAGGTCTCTTCAGGACGAGTTGTCCATGTCTCTCCCGCGAAGATCCCGCGACTGATCGGCCGAAAGGGATCCATGATAGGTCTACTAAAGAAGGCTACGAGCTGCGAGATAATCGTAGGCCAAAACGGAACGGTCTTAGTATCAGGTCGGCAACCCAAGAATGAGCAAGTGGCAGCCGCTGCAATGTATATGATCGAACGAGAGGCTCACACCCGAGGACTCACGGATCGCGTAAACGAGATGATGAACAGGGAATTGAGGTAAGGAAGAGTTGAACAAACCCGAAGTCAAGCTTGTTGATGAGAACGGTGTACGTCTCGACGGCAGAAAGCTCGATGAGCTTAGGCCCATCAAGATGGATGTCGGAGTATTGGACAAGGCTGACGGATCTGCTTACATTGAACATGGAAAGAACCGCATCATGGCCGCAGTCTACGGCCCTCGAGAGGCTCACCCGAAGCATATCGCACTCGCAGATCGTGCGGTAATCAAGTGTCGCTACCATATGGCGCCGTTCTCCGTTGAGGAGAGGAAGTCTCCTGCGCCATCGCGAAGAGAACTTGAACTATCCAAGGTCATCAGAGAAGCCTTGGAAAACTCAGTAATGTCCGAGGCGTACCCACGGACATCAATAGACATCTTCATTGAGATCCTGCAATCAGACGGGGGCAGTAGATGCGCGGGGATAGCCGCCGCGTCTCTTGCATTGGCAGATGCAGGCGTGCCACTGAAAGAGATCGTTGCTGCGTGTGCGGTTTGCAAGATTGACGGGAAGATCGCACTGGACCCGTCCGATATCGAAGACAAACAGGGCGACGCTGACCTTCCTATCGCGTTCATGCCGAAGTCGGGCGTTATCACGCTCCTTCAGATGGATGGCTCCTTGACTGAACAGGAATTCAACCAAGCACTAGACATGGGCATTACAGCGTGCAAGAAGATCAGCGAGATACAAGTTGAGGCACTCAAGCGGAAATACATCTCAGTTAAGGAACAAGCTGAGGAAAGACATGAGGCTCAGGAGGCAAAAGCCTGATGTCGACAACCCCACAGCAGCCACCGATCGGCAAGATCGAACAGAAAGGCATCATAGATCTCCTAGCAAAGGGACTAAGGATCGATGAACGAAAGCTAACGGACTATAGAGACCTGAAGATTGAGACAGGACTGATCCAGAAGGCAAACGGGTCAGCCATGGTAAACCTAGGCAAGACCAAAGTCATGACTGGCATCAAAATCGAACTGGGAACACCGTTCCCTGACACACCGAACCAAGGAGTCCTCACCGTCAATGCCGAACTCGTTCCATTCGCTTCGCCTGCTTTTGAGCCAGGTCCCCCAAGCGAGGGTGCAATTGAGCTTGCTAGAGTAGTGGATAGGGGGATCCGCGAGTCGAAAGCAATCGGGCTTGAGGCGCTATGCGTCAAACCGAAGAAGCACGTGGTCATCATCTTCGTTGACGTGTACGTTCTTGACCATGATGGGAACCTCATAGACGCCGCATCAATATCTGCGCTAGCAGCTCTGCTTACGTCCAAGATGAAACGCTACGAGATGGATGGAGAAGAAGTTCACACAGGCGACGAACTCGTGCCTTTGCCCGTCCTGAACGAGCCTGTGGCCATCACGACCGCAAAGATAGAGGGCAGCATGATCTTAGACCCTTGCCTAGAAGAGGAGCTTGTCATGAGCTCCAGACTCACAGTCACCACAGACCGAGACAGCAACATCTGCGCCATGCAGAAGGGAGGCCTAGGAACCTTCACCGACCAAGAAGTTAGGCAAGCGGTGAAGACTGCAATCGAGAAAGGTAAGGAGATTCGTGAAACAATCAGGGGAGCGGCAGCTGGAAGATGAAAGTTAAGAAAGTAGGACCAGCAGGAAGCTTCGGTCCCCGATACGGTACCGTCGTAAGAAGAAGGTATGCCCAAGTAGTTGCCGGTATGCGCGTCCCCCATGAATGCCCCAGGTGTCACGTTCGAGCCGTGAAGCGGCTCACTGTTGGCGTCTGGAGCTGCCGCAAATGCAGCGTAAAATTCGCTGGTGGAGCGTATCTTCCCGCAACAAAGTTGGGCGAAATCTCCAAACGCGCCGCCCGACAAGGGCTGGCTGCAGGATTGCTGGCTGCGGAACTCAAGCAGAAGGCAGAGGCACGTGCTACTGAGGAGAAAGCTGCAGCCGAAGCTCGGGAAAAGCGGAGAAGGAGAAGAAAGAAAACCGAAAAGGCCGTCGAAGAACAAACTGAATGACGGTGAGCAAACCTCATTCTTGCCGGTCGGCAAAACTTCACCCAGTTGACTTTAGATTATCGCGCAGGTCGACAAGGGTTGAAAAACGCCAAAGCAGAAGCTGAGGTTTCAATTGATTTCCCCAACGAGTCAGACGCCGAAGCGATCGCACGCGCACTTATCCCGGAGATAATCGCGCCACGTACGAGCAGAGCCCATATCCGAGTCACCAGGCGGGGAAAGGTTGCAAAGATCAGATTCTACGCAAAAGATCTTGTTGCGCTGCGAGCAATGGTGAACTCGTTCCTGCGTTTCGCTGCTCCCTGGAGAAAGCTCTCTGAAGCGCTGAGTATTAGTCACAGGCGTGCAAGGCAGGTTCGACGATCCATCACCCAGAAGTAGGGCGAATCTGTTGTTTGACGCGTTCGACGACGAAATGAGAAGACGCGGGCTGGACACGGTTCTTGTTATCGGTGAGAGTACTCTAGGCAATCCGGAGCTTGCATATGTCACGGGAACACTGATCCCACGCGGAGGAATCTTTCTAAAGCGGATAGGGCAGCGTCCTCTCTTGGTCGTCAGCAACATTGATGTTGGCAGTGCCAAACGAGGCCGCATTAAGAACGTCCGAACCTACACCGACTATGACTACGAGAAGCTCGTCAAACTGCACGGCCGAGAACGAGGCTACATCAAGTTCCTCGATCTAATCTTGCGGTCACTTCGCACTCGTGGAAACATTGGCATCTACAGTCGAAACGAGTTCTCGCATCTCCTTTCCGTTACAGACTCGCTCCGCAGGCTTGGGTACGAAGTAGCTGGAGAGACTGATGCTTCGCTGATCGAATCTTTGAGAGAGACAAAGGACCCCGAAGAAATCGACAGAATTCGAGACGTAGGTACACGGGCAGCACGCGTGGTTGAAAGGACGCTCGAAATGCTCCGCAAGTGCACAGTGAGCTCAGGAAAGCTCAGACTGGAGCATAGAGTACTAACAGTTGGCATAGTCAAGTCCAGGATCAACGTTCTGCTGGCAGAGCAGGATCTCATGGCGCCGGAAGGCACCGTCTTTGCAGTCGGACCAAGTTCGGCCGACCCGCACCAGATGGGAATCGCCTCGGAGCCGATAAGGACCGGCGTACCAATCGTTTTCGACCTGTTCCCTGTCGGAACGGACGGGTACTGGTTCGATCTGACGAGAACCTACGTGGTCGGCAAGCCTCTTCCCAAAGTGAAGAAGATGTTTGATGCTGTACGGGAGGTCCAGACTAGAATGCTGGACTCGATGGGCGAGGGGACCCAAGCCAGCAAGATGATGAGCTTGGCCTGTGATCTCTTCGAGCGGCGCCGATTCAAGACGATCAGGGCAATACTCAGAGGCGACAAAGACGCCACGAGGGTAGGATTCATTCATTCTCTGGGGCATGGTGTCGGCCTAACGATTGGCGAAAGACCTCAATTGAGCTTGTTCAGCGATGAAACGCTCCGGAGAGGGCATGTTGTTACAGTCGAACCAGGCCTATACGAGCCCGGGCTGGGTGGCGTCAGAATAGAAGACACGATCGTCATCACGAAGAGTGGCATTGACAACCTCACTCCACTCGAAAAGGAGCTCAGGATCTAGTCGGGCCACCTCACGTGCAAGTCTAATACTTGCATCTCTCATCTCCATCTGAGGGTTTGCACGTTGGACACGAAGGTTATTCGAATAGACGTTCCTGAGGGTGTCAACATAGTGCTCGGACAGAGCCACTTCATAAAGACGGTTGAAGACCTCCACGAAGCAATTGTATGCACGGTCCCCCACGCAAAGTTCGGGATCGCATTCAACGAATCGAGTGGCCCTTGTCTTGTACGGGTCTCCGGAAACGAACAGGAACTGACCACGCTTGCAGGAAAAGCGGCGTTGCAATTGGGTGCCGGCCACTCGTTCATCGTGTTCCTCAAGGATGCGTACCCAATCAATGTTCTCGACAAGATCAAGGCCGTTCCAGAAGTATGCTCAATCTATGCCGCGACCGCCAACCCTATCCAAGTTGTTGTCGCGGAAACCGACCAGGGGAGAGGCATACTCGGGGTCATCGACGGCTTGAAGCCTAAAGATATTGAAGGCCCCAAAGATGTCGAGGATCGTAAGAGCTTACTCAGAAAGATGGGCTACAAACTGTGAGCTGCCCTGCAGTTCCAGTGCACGCCGGCGACATACTACAAACGTTTAATACACCAACGTTCGGCTGTTGCCCGGAGCGAGGCAAGCAAAATGGGTGACTGCGTTTGCAGGGATTCCTACCCTAAGAATGTCTCACATCGATCCACCTAGAACAACCCAGGATCGCTTATTGTTACGTAGCGTAAGTCGCGAAGAGGTCTCGATATGACACTCAGGCTGCTGAACACCTATACTAGGAAGTTGCAGAAGTTTGCCCCACTGAAGAAGAATACTGTAAGAATGTACACATGCGGTCCCACGGTGTGGGACTATGCGCATATCGGTAACTTCAGGACGTACATATTCCAGGATGTGCTGAGAAGGTATCTGGAATTCAAGGGATACAAGGTCACCCAAGTAACGAATATCACCGATGTGGATGATAGGACGATTCGCCAGTCCAAGGAAACGGGCCTGACTCTTCACGAGTACACCAAAAAGTACGAGGAAGCATATCTCGCAGACCTCGGGGCGCTGAACATAGAGCGTGCCGAGCACTACCCTCGGGCAACTGAGCACATCGACGAGATGGTTGCATTAGTGAAGAAGCTTGTTCGCAGAGGTTTCGCCTACGAGGCAGAGGGATCCATCTACTTTGATATTTCCAAATTCAGGGCGTATGGCAGACTCTCTGGCGTCCACATGGATGAATTGAAAGATGGAGCACGCATCGACTCAGACAAGTACAATAAGGATGAGGCAAGGGATTTCGCTCTTTGGAAAGGGTGGCATCCGGACGATGGCGACGTCTTCTGGGAGACTGCGATTGGTAAGGGCCGACCTGGATGGCATCTAGAGTGCTCGGCGATGTCCATGAAGTACCTAGGAACAACGTTCGACATACATTCAGGCGGAGAGGACTTGATCTTCCCCCACCACGAGAACGAAATTGCTCAATCCGAAGCGGCAACGGGCAAACGATTCGTAAGGTTCTGGCTCCACTCCGGGATGCTGCTTGTTGGAGGCAGGAAGATGGCTAAGTCATCTGGCAACTTCTTCACGCTCAGAGATTTGCTGTCCAAAGGGCACGATCCGCTCGCGGTAAGGTACTTGCTCATGTCGGCGCAGTACCGAGCCCAACTTAACTTCACTGAGGGGGCCCTTGCAGATGCTGAGAAAGCTGTGCAAGCAATTCGGGGAACGTATCGTCGCATCAATAACATCGGAAGGACAAGACGGCACAGCAATGCCCAGCTTCTAGAGATACTTAGCAGAGAAAGAAGGGAATTCGAGAAGGCAATGGATGATGACCTGAACACGCCTGGAGCTCTAGCTGCAATCCATCGGGCGGCCCGAGTGGTCAATCGAGCGATCGACCAAGACGAAGTGTCCACAAAAGATACGGTCGCAATCCATCAGTTCTTCTCAGATCTTGACAGGGTGGTCGGGATACTCGGAGGACAGATCAAGGCCGATGAACTTCCAGAAGAGGCTGGGCGTTTGATAAGGGAGCGAGATCAGGCGCGTGCGAATAGAGATTGGGCAACAGCAGACAGTCTCAGAAAACAACTCCTCGCGATGGGCATAGTTGTCGAGGACACCCCTGCGGGCACGGTGTGGAAGCGTAAGTCGCCGTAGGAGCTCAACAAGGCAAGGTATCGTTATTTTCTAGTTCATAGTGGTCGCGGAAAAGACTTTTTGAGCGTACTGATGCTATGCTCACGACTAGTTGGAGTACCGATCGACTTGGACGCAAGGATTCTGGGCATCATTTTCTGGGCCGCCCTAGTGAATAGCGTGTTCCTAGTCTTCAGTATGGTGAGGATATTCGCTGTGAAGGAAGTGAAGTACGGGCTTCTCGACCTTTTCAGGCCGCAATTCTACCTTGCCAATCCAATCTTCATCGTCCTGATGATTATAGGACCTGTCACATTCGTCTCTGATCTAATGGTCTTCTCTGCGGCCGGAGAGGTATCGACCAGGACACTAGGACTACTCGGGCTGAGTGCGCTGAATTTGGTAGGAGTCATTTTCGGATTCGTGCAGTTCGTTCTGGTGAACATCCTTTTCAGGACTGAGCAGGTGCCGGGCCGTGTCTGGATCCTGCTTGCGCTCTGGTTCGCTTTCGTCGTCTCTGGAACCCTTATGGGTACACTAGTCATGGGTGAGCTCGCCAAGCCCTGACGAGCTGTCATACAGTCTCGTTGAATGCAGACATCATTATATGTCCGACGCCAATTTGGAAGCAAAAGCGCGGAACGACGAGAGAACATGAGTGCTGAAGACATCGAACCTCAAGAAAAGGATGGCGAGGCAATTAGCTGGCAACCGGAGGTCAACATCGGAACCCTAGGCCACGTTGATAACGGGAAGAGCACCCTCGTCCAGTCACTGACCGGCGTCTGGACTTCAAGGCACTCGGAGGAACTGAGACGCGGGATCACCATCAGAATCGGATATGCGGACGTCTTCATCTATAGATGCCCCAAGTGCAAGCCACCCCACAACTACACAACGAGCCCGAAATGCCCTCACTGCGGCTCGGAAACGAAGTTCAAGCGCGGCGTGAGTTTCGTTGATTGCCCAGGTCATCACAGTCTTATGGTGACCATGCTTGCAGGCGCAGCTCTCATGGATGGGGCACTGTTTGTAGCCGCAAGTAATGTCAAATTCCCTCAGGCCCAGGACCGTGAACACCTCCTTGCGGCACAGATGGTTGGCATACAACGGATCATACTGATTCAGAACAAGATCGACATAGTCGACCGAGACAAGGCAATGGAGAACTACGAGGAGATCAAAGCATTTGTCAAGAACACGATTGCCGCCGATTCCCCAGTCATACCTGTGTCGGCTCAACATGGTGTGAACACGGACGTAGTCCTGTACGAAATGGAGAAACGGATCCCGACACCGAAAAGGGATCCGAATGCGACACCGCAGATGTACGTTCTACGGTCGTTCGACATCAACAAGCCGGGAACGGAAATCGACGACCTGCACGGCGGAGTCCTTGGAGGCTCGATTATTCAGGGCACGTTCAGGCTAGGTGACGAGATAGAGATCAGACCGGGATTGCCGGTCGAGACTGGAGGAAAGGTCCGATACGAGCCACTCATCTCGAAAGTGACAAGCATGAGCGTCTCCAAGGGACCCGTTACCGAAGCTCGGAGTGGGGGCCTTGTTGGCATTGGAACCTCTCTGGATCCATCTTTAACAAAGTCTGACGGGCTAGTGGGAAGTGTGGCGGGGAAGGTTGGAGAGCTCCCGCCGGTCCTTGAGAAGATAACGGCCGAAGTGACACTCTTCGAAAGAGCCGTTGGGACAGAGCAGCTTGTCCAAGTCGACAAGATCAAAACCAATGAACCGCTGGTCCTGAACGTGGGGACAGCAGTGACCTCTGGCACCGTCACATCTGCTCGAGGGGACATAGTCGACATCGGTCTGAGAAAGCCCGTGTGCCCGATGCCGGGGTTTAAGGTAGCTGTGAGTAGACGAATCGGCGACAGCTGGCGCCTCATCGGATTCGGCACACTAAAGGGATAGCATGTGCCTGTCACAGTGTGCTTTGATGCCAGTTTCCTAATGTTAGCCGCAAAGTTTCACATAGACGTCGTATCAGAAACAGAAAGGCTTCTCCAAAGGCAGATCCAGCTCAGTGTTCCGGATATTGTCGTCGGCGAACTGGAGGGTCTGGCCAGAAGACCTGGCGCGGCGGGGCGAGATGCGAGGGTGGCGCTAGAACTGATCTTGACACGAAAGATCCATCGGGTTTCGTCAAAAGAGCAGTCGAATGCTGACAAGGCCCTGTTAGAGGCTTCAGGACGCGCGAGCGTCATTGTTGCCACTGCAGACCTAGACCTTCGCAGAATGATCAGAGATCGTGGAAAGCCTGTGATCATTTTCAGAGAAAAGGCTAAGTTGGAGCTTGATGGCATTGAGCCAAGCTACTGGTAGAAAAGGGAAATAGCATCACAATCTGAAGCGGAGATAGTTTTGTTCAGAATCTTGACGGTTGAGGACATAGTTAGGATTCCGCCAAAGAGCTTTGGCAATCCGATAGACAAGGCTGCAAGGGATCAAGTGAAGCTCAAGTATGAGAACATCGTTGACGAGCAGCTCGGATACGCGATCCTAGTTGTTGAGGTGAACGTAGACCCGACTGGTAAGATACTCCCAGGAGACGGGTCGACCTACCATCGCGTTACCTTCAAGCTCCTCACCTTCTATCCCGAAATGCACGAAGTAGTGGAGGGAGAGGTGGTTGAGGTCACGGACTTCGGCGCGTTCGTCAGAATCGGACCAGAAGACGCCTTGCTTCATGTTTCGCAAATCATGGATGACTACATCTCCTATGATGAGAAACATGGCGTTCTAGTCGGAAAGGAAAGCCAAAGAAAGATCTCCAAGGGCGACTTCGTGAGAGCGCGAATAATCGCAGTGAGCTTTCCACGAGGCGGAATGGGCGGCAAGATCGGGATCACAATGCGTCAACCGTACCTAGGCAAGATCGAGTGGATCGAGCAAGATATCCGTCGTGCAAGAGGACCCAAAGAGGAGAAACCGGCTTGACGCAGAAAGCCTGCAAAAACTGCAGATACGTAAGCAATGGACCAGTCTGCCCCAACTGCAAGTCGACGAACCTTAGCGATGATTGGACCGGGCTGGTGATCGTTATCGACGCAGGCAAATCCGAGATAGCTAAGAAGATGGGAATCAAATCACCTGGTCGATATGCGGTTCGAGTCCGATAACCTCCACGATTGGCAGTGTGCTGGTCACGCGTTGGCAAAACTGGTCTTGACCGACGAACTCCGACGTTCTCTCAAAGACCCGCTCGGAAGGCTACTTCCAGGATCAGGTCCGGAAATCTACGAAGAAGTTTCCACAACGATTTCACTAAAGAAACCTCCTCGCGTGATCTTTGTGGGGGATGCAGTCGCGAAGAACGCGCTAACCAGAGGTATCCGCAGAGATGTCATGATCATCGACAACAAAGAAAAAAGGGCTCAGACGAAGCCGTTCGATGCCCGTGCAACTAGAATATTCCGTGTTCGGAACGACCCGGGAACCATCGGATCAGAGGCATGGGCGGCGGTTGAAGAGGCCGTTGAGTCTGGAGAGGCCATCATGGTCGTGGACGGAGAGGAGGATCTGCTGACTCTCGTAGCTATAGCAGTGGCGCCACTCGGGTCCTTGGTAATGTACGGTCAACCTGATGAGGGCCTAGTCATGGTGGAAGTTGACGATTCAGCGAAGAAGAGAGCCTGTTCCTTCCTGGAAAGCATGACTAGAGCTGGCTAGGCAGGACTCTTCTTCTCCACATAGTCAGTGAAGCTGCAGGATCCGCATGTCCATCGGTCCACCGGGTTCTTGTGACGGGCCATGAAGTTTCCGCATCTTGGGCACTTCTTGTTCTTGAGTTTGATCTGTCCTTTGGCCGCGTCAAGCTCATAGAGCTTTGAAGCTCTAGCCTCAGGCTCCTTCTTTGCGGTTTGCTGCTCACTCATTGATAATCATCACTACTTGGGAGGCTTCGCAGGTTCCGCCTGTCCCTTCTGTTCCGCCTTTGCGGCTGGCTTAGCTTCGCTCTCTTTGGGTTTCGCTTCTCGTTTTTCAGCAGGCTTGGCTGGTTTCTCCGGCTTCGCAGCTTTCGCTTCTTTGACTTTCACGCGTTCTTCTGGCGGAAGGTTCCTTGTGGCTAAATGTTCGGGAACGGTCGACGATGCGGCACGCGAGTCGTCGTAGACCTGTAACGCGCAGGTGCTTCTCTGCAGGCCTGTGGATGTGTCCAGAGAAATGACAAACACGTTCTCGATCTTTGCGTTGAACTTGGAGGCCATTCGCTTCCTGATCTCGAACCGCTGCGGGGTTCCCTCGCCCGCGTGGTCGACCTCGACCGTAATCTCTTTCCTCCTAAGCAGCGGATTATAGAACTCATTGCTCACTTTGATTTCCATTCTCGTCACTTGCCTTGTTTCTTCTTCTTGACCTTCTTGTGGGGTTTCTTAGAGGGTTTCAACTTCTTCGCCTGAGCTTCTGGGGCTTTTGCAGGTGGTGGAGCTGGCTTGACCTCCGGTTCCTTCACCGGGGCTGGCTTCTCTTCAGGTTCAACTTCCCCCGTGAAGACTACAGTATTGACTTGGTATGTCTCTTCAGTTATCATTCCGCCTCGGACGAGTTTTCTTCTGCGCTCTCCTTCCCTCTTCGGCCTGAACCCGACACCTCCCGAAAGGACGACGTACTTCTTAGCGCCGCCATGAACGTCCGCTCGCATAGGAACGCCATCCTTATCGCATCCGCCCGTGATCTTCAGTTTGCTGCCGGAGAATCCGATCTGAGATCCATCTATGACCTCTCCAATGCTCCGGCCAACGAGAACTTGAGCTCTAGATCCTTCAAGCTCCGCTACAGTTGCCTTTCTCGTCTGCGGGTCCGACACGATCATCTTGAACTTGGCCATGATGCGCACCTAACCGGAGCGAATTCGTAGATACGCAAAAGTCAGCCGTTTATTAAGGTTGTTAGCTCCGGTCGACACACAGGAGCCTTGAGTCACATCTCGTGTCTACGCAGAAAGACTTCGAGTTCCTTCAGATTGAGAAAGGCCATCTCGTAACGGGGCTCGGCTCTTCTCTCTAGCCACACATTGCGTATCTTCATTCCCCTCAATCCGTTCAGAATCGTCTCGAGAGTCACTATGTCCACGTGCCCCTTGCCTTGGCTCCCCGTGACGGTTTGCAGAAGCATACGACGCTCGTCAGTAGTGCGCGCCGCTCTTCTCGTTCGGAAGTATACTGGTATCGACTCGGTCCCTTGGGCGATTCCGAACATCGTTCCGTCCCTGAGTTCCATTAGGACTACATCGTACTGATGGATCTCGTTGACGATATGAAGGATCTCGGCCTCCGAAATCATCGAGAACCCAAATCCGACGATTGAAGATAGGCTCAAGCTCTCGCTTAAGATTGTTGCCTAATCGTGATTCCGTTGCGAATTGCTGCTGAGCTGATTGCTAGCGTAGATTTTTCTCACAGAAACATTGATTAAAGGACGCCGGCGGCATAGACTAGCCGCTGGCAGATGTGCAGGAGAAGCGAATGCCAAAACCGTCTTACGTTAAGTTCGAGGTCTCAAAAGAGATTATCGACAAAGCGTTACAAGTTGTACAGGTAGCAAAGGATTCGGGTAAGATAAGGAAAGGGACAAACGAATCCACGAAAGCTATCGAACGTGGGATCGCGAAGCTTGTGCTCATAGCAGAGGATGTCGAGCCTCCTCAAGTTGTGGCTCACTTGCCAATCCTCTGCGAAGAGCGGAAGATCCCTTACATTTTCGTTCCAAGCAAACTAGACCTAGGCAGATCAGCTGGCATCGATGTCGGATGTGCCGCCGTGTCAGTTATAGAGGCAGGAGAAGGCACGAACACACTGAAGGACATCGCAGCATCGGCTGAACGCCTTAGGTCTGGCAGCGGGGCCAAGGCGTAGACATGTCTTCAGCACGCGAGAAATCGAGAGAGGAATCCACGCCTGCTGAGGTGACGCAGGTAATTGGCAGAACCGGCGTCACAGGTGAGGTAATACAAGTGCGAGTTAGGCTTCTTGAGGGAAAAGACAAAGGTCGGATCATAACTCGCAACATAAAAGGCCCTATCAGAGTCGGTGACATACTGACGCTTAGAGAGACTGAACGTGAAGCCAAGAAGATCAGGTAGTGTTGAGCATTGCCGAGAACTAACAAATGCTCCTTCTGCGGCAAACCGTTCCCGCCAGCGACGGGAATGATGTATATCAGGAACGACGGCACCATACTGTATTTCTGTTCTGCGAGGTGCCGGAAGAGTGTTCTCATCTACAAGAGAGACCCACGGAAGCTAAAGTGGACAGCGTACTACGGGAAAAAGGAACGCGGCTGAGAAAGGGCTGGAGCTCAATTCTGGCTCGAAACGGCAAGCGTACGATCGCGTACAACTAGAGAATTTGCAACGTTTGCTCCTCTTGTGACAAGATCCGCGGCGTCAGTTCTCCTCGAAGTCTGACCTCTTGGTCGTCAGAGTCCCCATATCGGGTTCTGGCGGCGTCTCAGTTGGATCAGATTACTGACTAGTTCGCTCTCTTCAGGAGTGAGTTCGCTCGCAAACTTAGATTGCAGTATCTTCGCATGTCTCTCGGGGACATCAACAACTAGGTTCTGTCCTTCGACAACGTTTCTGCCGACAACACCTTTGTCAATCGACGCTGCAACCTGCATCCCTTTTGTTGCTTCTTGGAGGTCTTCCCCTTTGTCTTGAATTTGCATCACCTCGCCGACTCTACGTCCATTCTCGTCAATGAGTGGATATTTTGGTCGGATGCGACCGGCCAAGACCTCGACTCCGACTACGGCAGGTTTGCTTCTTCTGAAGATAAATCCGGGAAGCACTTTCACTGATCCTGGTCTAATCAGGCTTTCCAGTTCGGCTTTCACGCCTGCAGCTCGCTGGTCCTCAAACCACTTCAGGTAATCCTCAAGCAGGTGGTAGATTATCTCGGCTTTGAAGATTGGAATGGCACCGTTGGTTGCCTCTTGCTGGGCATCCGGAAGGATTCTTACGTTGAAAGCCAACACTACGGCGTGGAGTCTATCATCGACCCAAACGGCCTCGGCCTCGGCTATGTCGCGCTTCGAGACATCACCCACATCAGCCAATCTAAGCGGGATGCCGTAGTTTGATAGCGATGCGGTTATGGCTTCGAGTGAGCCCAAGGTGTCGGTCTTGAGGATAATGCCGTCTCGATCGGTTTGTATTCGAAGCTTCTCAACCTCTTCCACTATCATTCGCGCATATTCCTTTGCATTTTTGCCATGAGGGACTGCGTATATGGCAGAACCAGCGAGAGCTAAGTCGAGATTCGGGGCAGCTATCTTCACCCCTGATGCAGCAGCTATTCGTTCCGCGTTCACGAACTTGTCTCTGGGATCTCGGATTTCGTCAAGAGGCTTGGGAAGAAGAAGTGCACGGACTTTCGTTGTGATTGGGCCTTGTCTTCCTCCTAGTACGATCGTGTCGTTGACCTTGAGGACACCATCGTAGATGATGGCGTTTATTGTCATGCCTAAGCCTGGTTCTTCTTTGACTTCGAGGACTGTCCCAATTGCAGGCCCGGCTCGGGTCTCGAGTTTGTCGTGCATGTAGGCTTGAGTGAGTCCCGCCAGGACGACTAACAGTTCTGGAATTCCTTCGCCTGTGCGAGCGCAGGTTGGAATTATCGCTACATCTTTCGTGAAATCTGTGATCCTGTCAAATCGTTCCGACCTGAAACCGAGTCTGGACAGGGTGCCCATTATGGTGTATATTCGATTGTCAAGCTCGGTCTGTATCTCAGGCGCCTGTTGTTTGTAGGAGGCCACAAACGAGGCATTTTGAGTGGATTTCCACCCCCTTATCAGATCAACCTTGTTAGCCGCTACCACGAAGGGCGTCTTCCTGCTCTTCAGAATATTCAGGGACTCGGTCGTCTGGGGCTCAACGCCTTTCGAGATATCGATGACGAGAATGGCTATGTCAGCTGCGGAGCCGCCTCTTCGCCTGAGGTTGGAGAACGTCTCGTGCCCAGGGGTGTCGATGAATAGAAGTCCAGGTACCTGTATCGTGATCTTGTATTGATCCAAGAGGGTACCACAGGTCTCTTTAATAACTGAGGACGGTAGCAGACTCGCTCCTATCCACTGAGTTATCTGCCCCGGTTCCCGGGATGCGACAGACGTGCCTCTGATCTTGTCAAGAAGCGTCGTCTTTCCGTGATCCACGTGACCCAGCACGGCCACGATTGGTTGTCGCAGGGGCATATCCCGTCACATGACCGGCGAGCGCTTGATGAAGACAAACTCTCTTAAACATTTGACACAATGACGCAGGTTAGCACCAGGCCAGACCTGCGGGAAGGTGCACTTCGCACTTTTATTCAGCGTTGTTCTTTTGCAGCCGAGGTCACGAGCATATGAGCACTGCTGAAAGCGACGCTTTCTCTCTGCTCGCAAGACCGGTCCTTGAGGCAGTGCGCGAACGCGGCTTCACTGAGCCAACGGAACCTCAAGCACAAGCCATCCCAAAGATCATCGATGGGATGAATGTCCTCTTGATCTCGCCCACCGCCTCAGGGAAGACGGAGGCGGCAGTTCTCCCCGTCCTCAGTCGGTTCATCACCTCAAAGACGGATGAACCCGGAATTGCGATTCTGTATATTTCTCCGCTACGGGCGCTTAACCGCGACATGCTCCAGAGACTGGAGTGGTGGTGCCACCGAATAGACGTCAAGGTCGCTGTCAGGCATGGAGATACGGATACGAAGGAGCGTGGAATGCAGTCACGCAACCCACCTGATATGCTGATTCTAACACCTGAGACTCTCCAGGCCATCATGCCAGGAAGGATAATGCGAACGAATCTCCGGAAGGTTTCATATGTCATAGTGGACGAGGTGCACGAACTCGCGGAGGACAAGCGCGGAAGCCAGCTTTCACTAGCATTGGAAAGGTTACGATGGATAACGGGCCGAGACTTCCAAATAATCGGCCTTTCAGCGACGATAGGGACGCCAGAGAGAGTTGCCGAGTTCCTAGCAGGGACTAACCGGCCCGTTTCTATCGTTCGTGTTCCGGTGGGACGCAAAATGAACGTGAGGGTCCAACTACCCCAGTTTGATGCAGAGAGTTCCAAACTTGCAGCCAGACTGTTTACTCATCCTGATGTTGCTGCGCGTCTGAAACTGATGCGAGGACTGATCGAACAACATCGTTCAGTTATTCTGTTCACAAACACTCGCGCAGTTGCCGAGGTCCTAGCAAGTCGATTCAAGGTGTGGGACATGGACTTTCCTATCTCCATCCATCACGGATCCTTGGCAAAACCGTCACGCGTGTCCGCTGAGCAGGGCCTGAAGAGCGGTGAGCTTAGAGGGCTTGTTGCGACCTCTTCACTCGAACTTGGAATTGACGTTGGAAGGATTGACTTCGTGATACAGTACATGAGTCCACGTCAAGTGACCAGGCTGATCCAACGAGTGGGGAGAAGCGGGCACAGCATCGGACGCGTTGCTGAGGGGGTAATCATCGCGATGGACTCAGACGATGCACTCGAGGCACTGGTAATAGCTCGTCGGGCGATGCAGGAGGAACTCGAGCCAGTGGAAGTACCTTAGAAACCACTTGATGTGCTAACACACCAAATCGTTGGTCTGTTGATACAGAAGAGTCGCTGGTACATCCGCGAGATACTTGATATCTTCAAGAATGCTGGCCCGTACAGGGATCTCAGCGAATCAGACCTGACACGCGTAGCAGAGTACATGCATTCGCGTTATCCAAGACTCTGCTGGTTCTCCCCTCAGGATCAGGTCCTGCTTAGGCCGCGTCGCCTCAAGGACATATACACGTACTATTTCGGGAAACTCTCAATGATCCCAGACGAGAAGCAATACCTGATTGTCGACAAGTCTGGGAACTCGCCAGTCGGAGTCCTTGATGAAGCATTCGTTGCAGAATATGGTAGACCAGGAACGAAGTTCATCGTCCGTGGGAGCCCCTGGGTGATGGAAAGCATCAAGGGCGAAACAATCTACGTACGAGCAATAGCCGACCCAACGGGCGCTATACCTAGCTGGATCGGAGAGGAGATCCCGGTTCCTTACGAAGTGGGAATCGAGGTCGGAGCAATTCGCAGACGTGTCGTTGACGCACTCCGAAGCGGCAGAGGCAGAGAAGCAATAGCGATCGAACTGTCGCATGAATACCCTTGCGATGCAGAAACGATGCGTTCGGCTCTTTCAGAAACGCTCGATCAGGCAGCACTGGATGTTGACGTCCCCACAGACCAGCTTGTAACGTTGGAAGATTGGGATGAGTACGTCGTCATCTGTTGTCATTTTGGACTGCTTGTTAACCGCACGCTTGCCAGGCTTGTCGGATACATGCTGTCTGAAGAAGCCGGATCTACGGTTGGGGTTCAGCAGGATGCGTATAGGATTGTCATTCAATCGGCTGGGGTTGCAGATGCTGCCCGAATTGTAGCCGTTTTGCGTAGACTCGGGGACATGGACCTTGACGACCTTGCTCGGAAGGCTTCCGTCAAGACAGGCATGTTCAAGCGCCGCATGATTCATGTGGCGAAGCGATTTGGGGCCATGTCCAGATGGGTGGATCTCAGCAGCGTTCGAATTGGACGGTTAATGAAGAGCTTCGAAGGCACCGTGATCTCCGAAGAGACGCTCAATGAGACATTGAGAAAGGATTTGGATCTTCCTAACACCAAACGCGTGCTCGTTGACATACTCGACGAACGAATCAAGCTAGTCGCTCACAGCGGATTGCAGGAGCTCAGTCCTGTGGCGAAACTGGGAATAGAACGGATCAGTATGAAAACTGACCTGATCCCCTCAGACAAGATGAAGCGTATTCTGATCGACTCTGCTCGCGCGAGGATACTGAGTGAATCTATGACACTGGTATGCACATCATGTTGGAACTACAGTGCGATTGCACGCATCAGCGACCTGGAGAGCTCCGTTACTTGCCCGAAGTGCGGGTCGAAATCAGTTGCTTCTCTCTCCCGTGATCCCAGTGATATGGAGATCATTATGAAAAGGAAAGGCAGGGCAGTTGCGCAGACCGACAAACGTGTACTCGGTCAGCTCTTGGAATCCGCTGAAGTCGTAGGCAAGTACGGGAGGGCAGCCGTCGTGGTGCAGGCGGGACGTAGACTTGGACCAGGTGATGCCAAGAAGATACTCCGCAAAGAGAAGCGGATTTCCGACAGGTTGTTCGAGTTGATCATGCAGGCCGAGCGTGACGCCTTGAAGAGAAGGTTCCTTTGAGAGAGAATCTGTGCGGTTCGACTACTAGAGAGACCGATACATTTAGACCCTATTCTGTGGCATACTCGTGAAATGATTCCCGAATGACCATAGTGCTTGACGGAGGCTCTCTAGGAATTGACGATGTCGTTCGTGTCGCACGACACCACGAGCACGTCGCGCTCGGAGATGACGCTCGAGAAAAAGTCGTAAGATGCCGGAACGTGCTAGAAGAGCTCGCAGGCTCTAAGGTGATCTATGGCATAAACACGGGTTTCGGCGCATTGAGCAACATAATGGTCTCCCCTGCAGATCTGGAGGACCTCCAGCTCAATCTAGTCAGAAGCCACGCCGCAGGCGTCGGCCCAGCCTTGCCTACAGATGTAACACGAGCGATGATGCTCCACAGAGCCAACACACTCGCGAAGGGACTCTCCGGAATAAGGCTTCCGACACTCGAAACGCTCATCGCCATGATCAACTCCCGAGTCCACCCGATAATACCTGAAAGAGGATCGGTCGGTGCAAGCGGCGATCTGGCGCCACTTGCACACTTGGCGCTTGTGATGATTGGAGAAGGCTACGCTGAACACTCGGGCAAGACCCAGGAAGGCTCTGAAGCTCTCCGAGCAGCTTCGATCGCTCCTGTGCAGCTAAAAGCAAAGGAAGGTCTAGCACTTGTCAATGGAACCCAGATGATGACGGGCATCGGAGCTCTTATGACCCATGATATCACACGCCTTGTCGACTTCGCGGAGCGTTCTGCCGCTTTGTCACTTGAGGTGTTGGAAGGCCTCGCCGAAGCCTTCGATGAGAGACTACATCAAGCCCGGCCTCATAGAGGCCAGATCGCAAGCGCTCGACACATGGCGGAGCTGCTTGCAGGGGGGAAGCTCGTTGGCTCCGGGGAACATCGGATTCTCAAGGGAATGCATCGACAGGACCCCTATTCTCTAAGGTGTGTTCCTCAGGTGATGGGTGCCGTGCGTGATGCAACCGACTACGCTTCAGGCATCATTGAGACAGAGCTAAACTCGGCGAATGATAATCCGCTCATATTTCCGGAGGATCGTGTGATTCTGTCAGGCGGCAACTTCCACGGGCAACCAATAGCGCTGGTCTTGGACTTGTTGGGGATAGCGGCTGCAACGGTTGGTAACTTCGTTGAAAGAAGGATAACTAGGTTGCTTGACCCAAAGCTCAACTCTGGATTGCCGGCTTTCTTAGTACCCTCGGAGGCAAAACCGGGGGTCAGCTCGGGCCTCATGGCCTCTCAGTATACCGCGGCGGCTCTCGCTTCAGAGGACAAGATTATGGCACATCCGGCAAGCGTCGACTCGATACCGACCTCCGCAGACTTCGAAGACTTCGTGAGCATGGGCCCATCGAGCGCTCTTAAGCTGATGCGCATCGAGGAGAATGTGCGGACTATTGTTGCAATTGAACTCATCTGTGCCACCGAAGCTGCCGAGACCCGCGGAATCGAGAACCTGAGTCCCGCGAACAGGGAAACGTGCAGATTCGTCAGAAAGGTTGTTCCCAAACTCCGCGAAGACCGAGAAATATCGAGAGACATAACGAGGCTCGCCGAAGTTTTGAAACAGAGCGATCCTGAAGAAAGAAGGCTGAACTTTGGCGCATCGCCCTCGGCGAAGTAGAGGCCTCTTGCTGACGATTCTAGGCTTAGGTTGCTCCGCACATGAGGCCTGCTCGGCAGGCTGCGCGTTCAGGCAGTAGGCGTGACACCATGGGCGGCTCCGCTCCCTTCTCTAATTCGGTCAATGGTCCTATCCTAAGCACAAACAGATTCATTTCTAAGCTGCTCCGATCCGCCTAACTATGTCTGGGTGAGTTGAGGTGTTGCTTCAAAGTAAATGGCTTGTCGTTTATCTTCTCCTCTACCCATTCACACTTGTCTCGGCTCCACGCGAGATCGGAACGGTCTTCAAGGTCGGGGCTTGGGGCGATGATGCATCAAGATCTAATCGCGGTGTACAAGCCGAGATTAAGACGCATGCGTACGAATCCTACCCTGGCATGCTAGACTACTTCTGGGTCGGCGACAATCTAGAAGACGGGTCATTCATACAATTCGGATATTCATTAGAACCAGGGGTGTATTGTCTCAAGGGCGCCATGGTTGCAGGTGAGTTCAGTTGCTTAGGGCCATCGGAACTGATAACGGACTCGGAAGCGCGTTGGCAGTGGCAGTACTGGCCCGATCGCTTTGGGCGCGACTTCTACTACGAGATAGGCCCTGCTAGCTATGTCGGGCAAAACGACAGTTGGCACGTCTACACGATAGACCCGAGCCCCTCAAACTCTTGGCGCTTTGCACTCGACGGACGAGTGGTGGCGAACACGACTTTTCCTGTCAGCTATTCCATAGACCCGGTGTTCGTTTTGGCGGAGAAAAACTCCGCCTCGAACGTCACAGCAGAGCTAGGCCCGGTCGAATTCAAGAATGTGGCTTACCTCGAGGCAGATGGATGGCGCACTGTCGACTCGCTGGTTGCGATTAGCATCTGCCCTACGAATACGTACTGCGCGGAAAACCCCTACGGGGTCAGGGTTATTGAAGCGAACACTCTGGTGGCAGGTTCGTCGGTCCCAAGAGCTAGAGACGGCGTCCTTCTGTGGACGAGCAGCTATGTTACACTCAACATCAGTGTTCACCCTGACGTTCAGTTTCTAGTGATGTCGGTCCTCGGCATGAACTCGTTTTATGGTAGGGCCCGAGTTGACGTCCCCAAGGGCATGTTTGCCTACGTGTCGTTGTCGGCTACCAAGGCCAGCACTCCAGGCGTGTTAGGACTCATCGGTGCGAAAGACCAGTTTCAGGGGTGGATGGGCGACATCCAGTCAAGTAACTCGACCGCCCAGGTTCTCATGAATGCAAGTAGGAGCATCGAAGCAAGATGGATAATAGATATCGACGTACCTGCACTCGTAGCGGCTCTAGCCTTGCTTGTGGCAGGGGTTTTCCTATTCCTCCTATCGCGGCACACCAGAAGTAGATTGAAACAAGTGACTGGTCACTGACATATCCTAACTGAAGCTTGGACAGCTTCGATTCGTCAATAAGATATTCCCATTGAAGGATTGTAGTCGTTCCGTGATTGTCACCTCGGTGGTCTATCTTCGGAACTCGATATTACCTTCTAGACCAAAGGCCGTCTGGGGCGGCACGATGATGCATCATGCCAACACTTCCGCTCATTACCGGGCAGGCAGTGAACTCTAGGCAAGCCGGCGACCTATCCTGTACGTCGCAACAGATCAACGAGCTGTCTTGGATCCCTGCCAACTCTCGACGCATCATCGCTCATGATGAGTTCTCATTCCTGCCTGTCTCTTCTTGACGCTCTTCTTTCCAGAATCAACTATCACGTAAAGCGTGCCAAACAGACTATGAGCGCTCGCGGACTTTCTTGATCCCTCTTAGGGCCTCTTCAGCCATCCTCTCACGCCTTTCGACTATCCGGTCATAATACCAGATGGCTGCCCCAAGTGGGAGAAGCCCAAGACCATAGATGGTGACACTTCTGAGCGCATAGAAAGGTGACCAAACAGAACTCAGATAGAATGTGTATGAGCTATTGTAACTAGTAATCGTCAAGAGGTATGGTCCAGATCTACTTGATTTTGTGAAGACGACGAGACCCTTCTCGGACGACGCAAAAACGATGTTAACCAATATTGGCCCTGTTATCGTTTGACGATCCTGATCATAGGGCGCCAATAAGACTGTCGTGGCTCCCGTTCGATCACTGGACACGCTTAGGCTAATTGGGCTGCCTACGTCAACTGGTGGTATGAAGTAAGCGTCAATCCAATACGGAAGCGAAGAAGTGAACTCCACCTTAGGCCCACTTCCTTGAATCCGCTGGGGCGACTTGTAATATGGCATCACTGTTCCTACAAACAGAAAAATCAGGGCCAGAGTAAAGAGAACGATACCTATCGCTTGTCCTTTTCTAACTCGCAAGACTGTACCCTAAATGAACTTATCCGCATGGTGGCAAGCAACGAAGTGCCCTTTGACCAGCTTGTCCTCGAATCTTGGAGCAACCTGCTTGCATATGTCCGTGGCGTGTTGGCACCGCGGATGGAATCTGCACGCTTGCGGAGGATTGATTGGGCTAGGTACCTCGCCGGGAAGGATCATTCGAGTTGTCTTGTGATCAACGTCAGGCACTGGAACCGCTGAAATCAAAGCCTGAGTGTATGGATGCAAGGGTTTGTCAAACAACTGCCCTGAGCCCGCCAACTCAACAATTTCTCCAAGGTACATGACCGCAACGCGCTCACTGATCTGACGAACTGAACTCAAGTCGTGCGAAATGTAAAGATAAGACAGATGTTTCTGGTGTTGCAGATCTATAAGCAAATTCAGGATTTGAGCCCTGATCGAGACATCCAGCGACGAAACTGGTTCATCTAGAATGACGAATTTCGGATCAACTGCCAGAGCACGCGCGATTGCGATTCTTTGCCTCTGACCGCCACTGAACTCGTGTGGATATCGCTCCGCGTGGTACTCTTCTAGATTCACCATCCTCAGAAGTTCATAGACGCGACTTTTCCATTCGCTTTTCGGTAGATTCTTGTGGATCACAAATGCTTCGCTTATGATATCGTAGACAGTCATACGTGGATCCAGAGAATTGTAAGGGTTTTGAAACACCATCTGCATTTTACGTCTAACCCTTTTTGATTCGTTTTGATGCCCATTTGCGAAGACTTCGAAAACATCGTCGCCCTCGAATATCACTGAACCCGAACTTGGCTCTTCGAGGTAAAGGATTACCTTACCAGCGGTTGTCTTGCCGCATCCACTTTCTCCAACAAGTCCGAGTGTCTCGCCTTTCAGGATATTGAACGAGACGTCGTCAACAGCGTGTACTTCACCCGTTTTCTTCTTTCGAAGGATACCACGTTCAAACACGTCGAAGTGCTTAACCAGGGACCTCACTTGGAGGATCGGCTCGTTCTGATCCGTCGATGTCTGCATCTCAGCCAGTTCTGCCTTCAAGCTTCAATTCCCGCCATAGGTGACATGCCGCGTAGTGGCCATCTTCCACTTTCTCCAACAAAGGTTCCTCTTTCACGCAAACATCCTTGACATACTTACATCGGGGATGGAATACACAGCCAGTAGGAGGTTCTATCAAGTTCGGGATGTTGCCGGGTATGACCTCAAGCGTACGCGTCTGCTTCACACTGGGGACAGCTTTGAGAAGTGCTTCGGTGTATGGATGCTTCGGCGACCTGAATAGCGTAACTGTGTCGGCGACCTCCATAACCTTGCCTGCGTAAAGGACGGTGACATGTTCGGCCATATCTGCTATGATTCCCATGTCATGGGTAATCATAACCATAGTCATTTTCAGATCCTTCTGCAACTTCTTAAGCAATTCTAGGACCTGAGCCTGGATAGTAACGTCCATGTTCGTTGTCGGTTCATCAGCGAAGAGGAGTGTCGGTTCGCATGACAAAGCCCTCGCTATTGCAACACGCTGCTTCATGCCGCCACTTAATTCATGAGGGTAAGTCTTGAGTCTTTTCTCTGGTTCCTGAATTCCAACGAGTTCCAGAAGATACAATGCTCTCTGGGAAGCTTCGGATTTCGCCAGATCTCGATGGAGCGTCAAAATATCCGTCAGCTGCTTCTCCACAGTATAGACAGGGTTAAGTGACGTAGTTGGATCCTGGAATACGATAGCCATCTTGGGGCCTCTAAGTTTTCGCATATCATCTTCGGATTTCGAAAGCAGCTCTTCGCCTTCGAATTTCACTGATCCATCCACTATGCGTCCCGGCCGAGGAACTATACGCAGCACAGATTGAGCAGTTACAGACTTGCCTGACCCGGATTCCCCCACAAGGCCAACTGTCTGTCCTTTGTTGACCTCCAGGGACATTCCATCTAGTGCCTTTACCACGCCTGCTTCCGTGAAGAAGTAGGTGCGCAAGCTGGAGATTTCCAAGAGTCTTTCTGTCACAACGTGGCCCCTCCGTTATTCACGCAGCCTAGGGTTGAGCGCGTCCGATAATCCGTCGCCCATCAAATTGAATCCGAGAACGCATACCACTACCGCCAAACCGGGAAATAGTGAAACCCACCAAGTAGTCCTAACGAAAGAGAAACCTTCGTTGAGAAGCAGACCCCAAGTTGAGGTGTTCGCGTCGCCAAAGCCTAGGAAACTCACAACCACTTCAGTCAAGATGAAGCCGGCTATGTCAAGTGTTCCAATCACAATGAGGGGTGACAAAATGTTGGGAACAATGTGTCGAAAGAGAAGCCTGGAGGAGCCTGCTCCTAGAGAGCGGGCAGCTTGAATAAACTCCATCTCCTTCAGTCTCAGCGTTTCTCCCCTCACAATGAAAGCAATTTGAGACCATCCGAAAAACGACAGTATGAGAACAATCAGTGTTAGGCCCAAGCCCTTGAAAACCAGCACGGAGAACACTCTCGCGAATAGGAGAACGAGCAATAGAACCGGAATGACGAAGAAGACTTGTGTTACCCCGAGCAATATATCCGATACAACGCCCTTGAAGTATCCAGCGACAGCGCCTACCGCGATTCCGATAACCATCGTAACAAAAGTGGCCGCAAGCCCGACGTATAGATCGTTCCTAGTCCCATGTATAGTCTCACTGAAGACATCTATGCCCGAGTCTTCAACTCCGAAAGGGTGCTTGAATGATGGAGGAGTCCCGGCATCTCCCGTGTATAATGATAGGTAACTTCGAGCTGGGTAAGGGGCAACATAGGGTCCCAGTATGCCAACCGCGATGAAGAAGACAACAATTGCACTCCCAATAAGAGCGGACTTGTTTCTCCTGAACCGACGCCACGCAAGGGACCACGTACTAGCTCCTCGGGTAGGCTGTTTCTCAGACAAGCAAAATTCCTCAATCTATCGTTACGCGTGGGTCAAGGAAAGCATATGCCATGTCCGTGATCAGGTTAGCGATCAAGACCATTACCGTGATCACGATTGTTATTCCCTCAACAAGAGGAATGTCCAAGGTGAGGGCTGCCTGGGTGAACGCGTAACCCAGTCCCGGCCACGAGAAAGTGGTTTCAAGTCCAGGCGCACCACCGAGGGCGGCGCCAAATCCTAGTCCGATAATTGTCACCACTGGACTAATGGCATTTCTCAACGCATATCGGTAGGTAACTGTACGTTCACTGAGGCCACTCGCACGAGCTGCCAGGATATAGTCTTGTCGCATGACCTCAAGCATATTGGCTCGCACAAGACGAACTATGGTAGCCAAGCTCACATACGTTAGGACGAGCGTAGGTAGAATCAGGTGCGCAATCTGATCGAGAAGAGGTGTTCCCCACCACATGTAGCTTACGCTGACCGCTCCGCTGCTAGGCAGCCAGCCCAAGTTGAATGAGAAGATTATGATCAACATGATCCCGAGCCAGAAAGTGGGCATCGAATACCCGAAAATTGCGGCTGAAGTGATCGCGTAATCAGTCTTCGAATACTGATGCTTCGAGGAGTAGACACCAACTGGCACTCCGATTGCGACTGAAAGTATCAGCGAGAGGATTTGTAGCTCCAACGTGGTTACAGTCCATGCACCAATCGAAGAAGCCACAGGCCTTCCAGAAATCGACACGCCGAGATTCCCATGCATCAGATCCCAAAGCCAGTAAAGGAAACGCTGCCAAAGGGGCTGGTCAAGGTGGTAGTAGTGCCTGAGCGCATCCAGCACTGCGGGACTCGGGTTTTTCAGGCCTGCTCGAATAAGATCCAGCGGGTTTCCCGCTGCATTTCCGACACCAAATGTGAGGATCGCAACACCCAGGAATACCGGGATCATGAAGAGCAAGCGGCGAATGATGTAACGGATGAGGCTCGCCAAATGCTACCCCTATCGTCGAAGTGCTCGAGCCACCACGCAATTAACGTTTGCGCTCGATTAGGGGTCGGTTCAATGCCCTTCCGTCAGACAACACAAAGAGCCTTCCTGTGGTTCGCGTAGAGTGAAAATCCAGTTCCCCTCTATCTTCTTGGGAAAACATAAATAGAGTTGATAGCCAGACCTTGTACCCACGTGATATGAAAATGTCGAACAAATCAGCAAAGTATCTTGTTCAAGGTATAGCTATGGCACTTCTAGTATACGTTCTTGCTTCAAGTGCTGTTCCAAATCTTTTCACAAGTGCATACGCTCAGGGGCCAGGTCTGTTTTCGGTGACGCTAATCGCGCCGACCGGCGGAAATACCGTTAGGAGACAGTACTCCAGCATCATCACCAGCAACCTGATTTCACTAGGGATCGATGCGAAGCTGTTCTACGTAAACTTCGACCAGCTTTCGAATCGACTGTTCGCCGCGACGGCTCCTCCGGGATCATCGTTCAGCCAAGGTGGCTACGATATCGGCTTCATTGGATGGGGTTACACCGCATTCGTGCCAGATTTCAGATCCAACTTTGACGGAAGACCCGCGTATCTCCCGCCCTCCGGGAGCAATTACGCGTACTACAATAACCCTCAAGTGAACGCCATATTTGACAAGCTCTACAGCTCAACAGATCCCGCGACCCAAGTCCAATTGACTCATCAGTTCCAAGAACTCATATTCAACGACGCCCCTTACAACTATGTCTACGAGACAATTGACCCCGTCCCGAGAGCCTCGAAATTCACCGCTTGGGGTGACCCTAACGTCTACAGTGAGATTACTTTCCCCGACGTTCAGCACTGGGGAGGGTCAGACAGTCTCACTATGGCTGAAGGAAGCAACATCTTTCCGGGCAACACGCTGAATCCAATAAACAGTGCTTCCTCAAACAGCTTCTACGCAGCTTACGTATGGTTCCAAATAATGGGAGGACAGCTACAGGAAGCCGATCCGCGGATTTCCAACTACATAATGGGTACAGCTCAGAGCATCACTCCAAGTGCGGACGGATTGACATGGACTGTTGACATAAAGCCAGGCGTCACATTCCAAGACGGAGTTGAGGTCACCGCAGACGACTTCGTCTTCACACAATACGCGGCGACCAACCCCGGCGCCGCATCGGTCGGGCTGGGAAGCAACGTGCAATACCTCGGCAGTAAAGTCACATTCACATTCCTCAACGGAACCTCCCGAGTAGATGACAACACTGGTCCACAAGTTCCTGAGACTGATGGTTGGTGGAAAGCGACTAGCAAATATGAATTCCAGTTCCATATTCCAGCAATCTATGCTTTCACAAGCACAGTCTACTGCGCGTTTTCACCGCTACCTATGCACATAATGGAAGGCTTTCCATTCGATAGCTGGGACAGCGCACCGTTCAGCACCGCTTCCGCGCCCTACACGTATAGCTGGGATGCGTCACGGTATGGCGGTACAGGCAGCTACACTGCAGTTGGTCCAGTCGGCGCTGGTGCATACTATCTAAAGGATTACGACTTCACCAACAATATTGCAACCCTAGTGAAGTATCCCGGATACTGGAACGCTACTGGCCTGCAAGCTCTCGGACAATTCACGGTCAACACCTACAAAGTGCAATGGATTGGTAGCAAGGACTCCGCTATCGCCGCATTGAAGAACGGTCAAGTAGATCTGTTGGACTACAACTATGCACTCGCCAAAGACAAGCCAACACTACAGCAGATTCCTAATATCAACATCATAACTGCAACTGAGCTGGGCTGGCAGGAGATGGGATTCAACATGAACAATCCTGTCTTTGGTACAGGTGCCGATACGCCCCTTGGGAAGAGTAACCCCTCGCAGGCAGGCGAAGCCGCTCGGCTAATACGCAAGGCAATCAGTCACCTCATCCCGAGGGACCTGATCGTAAGCCAGCTCCTGGCTGGATCCGCATACCCATTGGCGACCTTCCTTGGTCCAGGCTGGGGACAGTGGTACGACCCGAACCTCAAACCGGACAGCTACGACGTTAACGCCGCAGCAACTCTGCTGCAGCAAGCCGGCTATTCGGTCAAAGTCGGACCTCCCCCAGCGCAGATCGCATACGCTGGTAGCCCAATGCTGGGCACTGGGTCCGTCACCATCACTGGACGTGCCCCGGTGGCGAACATGCTGGTAATGATCCAGCAGAGTGCAGACGGTGGTAACACATGGACCGACTTCGCGCCGGCAATCAGCGACAACGCAAGTAACTACCAACTCGCAGCACCCGCACCACCAGCCTTTGGCACGGCATGGTATCGGGCAAACTTCACTGGTATCGTCCCTACCCCGGACTTGGTACAGGCAATACAAAATGGCACAATGAAACTTGACACAGGCCAATTCCAGAAACTGACCAGCGACAAGACCAACTGGCTCAACGGTCGGCAATTGCTTCCACAAACCATGACAGATCCCATCGCGGTTTCGTCCACGTCTGCCGACGCAACGGTGCTCGGCGTCGTAATCCTAGTCATCATTGCACTGGTAGGCGCCGTGGTCTGGCGAAGCCGAAAGAAACCCGCACCAACTAAGAAGTAGTCACGACACGCGCTTGGAGGGAAACCCCTCCAAGCTCCCACGTTTTTTCTTACATCCCTCTGATCCTAGAGGTGCATGTAAATTGATACCACTATCAATATTGAGAACAAGATTACCCCCGCTAGGAACAGCACCGACGCCTGCCGTTCTGACATCTTGTGTTTTGACGATGAATACCCCTGTTTCGAAGCCAAGATGGTTTTTCTGAATTGAGTGGCACCTATCGAAGACGCAAAATCGATTAGACCTGCTGTAATAAACAAGACGGCAACTTCTCCTAAGATGAGGTCCCCCACAACCTCGATGAAAGTGAACCTGAGAAATGTTAGAAGAAACCCCACAACACAGTCAGCGACGAGGATACCCGTGGCAAGCTGGACAGACCGACGTACAATTCTCGGAAAGCTTAACATAAGCCCTTCAGCACCACCATTCGTTACGAGGAATCAAGCACGTGCCAAGGCCTTGAAACAGCGGAAAGGAGATCGGCCAAACAAAAAAGATCGGACTCGGCTTCGGACATACTCCTTCGCAGTAACGACCATTGTCATAATGATCGCCATAGCCGGAGCGTACTATTTATCCCTCCCGACGGTCGAGCATATTCCCGCAAACTTTGAATTCGAACTGCAGGAATGGATGACGTACGTTCCCACCGACGCGCAATATGTCGGATATGTGAACTACGGACAAGCGTTCTACGTGAGCGATAACTCATCGCTCTTCGGGTCGGAGACCGTCTTTGAACTCCCTCAGTTGGGCTTCGCGATCATTCCAAATGACCTCACTTATGAGTTAGTAGTCCAGCTGCCGGAGCCGAAATACAGTGGCTCCTCGACAGTGCTCCAATTGACCGCCCAAGCACAGTCTGACCTCGTTAACGATATCACTTCCGCTGGCCTGGCAAAGATGCATACTCTGAACTACAGCGGATATACGATCTATCAGTTCCTGATGCGCAAGTTTGGAGATCAAAACTCAAACCTCGGATACTTGACTATCATCAATCATGACTTGATTCTCAGCAACGACAAGTCCGCATCCCTCAAGAATGTAGAAGCGATTGTTGATCAAGTGAGCTCGCATGGCGAGAGCCTATTCGACGAACCTAGTGTCAGGAGAGGCGTGTTTGCATCCGGAGTCTCGGGTCAAAGCTACGTGGCTCTCTACGTAGGCATGTTTCCAACTCAACTAAACGATACGAAGATGGCAATCAAATCTGTAATTGGCAATGGCGATTCCATTTCAGTGTCGAGAGCACTGCTCTTTCCGACATCTGACATCGCCGTACAACGCTGGAATCAAGCGCATGAGGTCTACAAGAATGCTGGAGGCTACAAGATTCTGGATTCGTGGCTAGTTGTTACTTACGATTATCCTCTAGCTAGGATGCGAACTGAATTGATAGGAATCTGAGAGCCCCTGCTATAGCGTCAACAGAAGCTTCTAGATTCAAGGGTTCCATGAACAAAGAACAACCTTTCCTCTCGTCAGTCAGACTCCGACACACTTTTGGCTGTATTCGAACATAGGTATAGCGGGGCGATGATGAGAGCTGGTATTGGAGAAGCTTGTGATCGTTGAAACCAGAACCGAGCCCTATCTCATATGACATCTTGTTGGACCGCGCATCAACATTTAAGATGCATCCACTTTCAACATGCTTCAGATAGGCGAGCTGTGATCTAAGGAGCAGCTACTTTAGCTGGGATTCCTCAACAATGCGAGACATGCTCTGGGACCTAGCGTACGCCTTCGGGGCTCCCTGGGATAGGGGACAGCCACAGGAAGAGCTTACTCAACT
>Ga0187878_1000240_pt1 | contig 68932 bp, 95 predicted proteins | sample June2016WEW_17_1_FD_132979 | JGI IMG/M metagenome (GOLD analysis project Ga0187878, IMG submission 132979) | Peatland microbial communities from SPRUCE experiment site at the Marcell Experimental Forest, Minnesota, USA - June2016WEW_17_150 | ecosystem: Environmental > Terrestrial > Soil >... | reverse complement strand
TTTTTTAGAAAAGGGTGGGAGTGGGGAGTGCGCCCGTCGTCACGTCGGCGTAGTGTCCTCTCCTCACCTGTTCGCGTCCTCATTTTGCGGGGGCAGGTCTCCCAAAATCACCTCACACACGTCTGTGCTGTTGGTCTCCGCTAGGTGTCGGCTCTGCTTGATTGCTGTTTCTAGGTCGTCGAGATGTCGAGACCCGATAAAGCAAAGCTCCTTTCCGTTTGCGTCACATAGGCATAGGTAAGAACCGCTAACCGTAATTTTGCCCTTCACGTTCTCATCCTCAAAGAAAAAGGGAGAATGAAGTTGTTTTACCGTTTGGACTGAATCACAATTAGGTTTATGCCGAGACCCTGCGCCCATTGGAAACCGTGAGAGCTAAACAGTATTGTGCTTTTACCTGTGCTTGACGTTACGCCGTTATCCAGCTTAGCGGTTATGGTCACGGTGTCGCCTTCCTTCTTAATGTCCATGTCCTTATAAAAGGGGGAACTAAGCTGTTTCCTTGTCTCTTGACGCGAACCGTCCACAATCGTTGCATATCACCACTTCACCCTTAACGTGAAAACTTTCTATGTCGCGCGAGCTTGTGTTATTGCAGCGCCTCCAAAAAGAAGGGGGGGTTAAGTTGTTCTACTCTTCTGTCGCTTTCCTCATGGCTTCTATGAGTTGGTCGAAGAAAAGCCCTGTCTGGTTGTAAACCTCTTTTGCTTCTGGAATACTCACGCGCCCAATAGGTGTTTCGTGCCATGTTGGAACTAACTGCCACGCTTTCACGTCGTATAGGTCTTGTCCGTGGTCGTATCGTATTTCTATGGTGAACTTTCTGAGTCCGCGCACGATGAACCTTAAACAGTGTTCGTCCACAATCAAGATGTTAGTGATGCCGAACTCTCCCCTCCAATAGCTGTGCATGGTGTTAAGCTGATTCAGTAGTTCGTAGGTGTGTTCACTTAGCCCTGTTCTAATGTGTATGTCGTGGTTGCACTTGTTACAGTGCGCCCATTCTCCGCCCTCGTCCATGTCGGTTAACTCGTGGACGCAAGAGTGCGTTTCCTGTGTGGTTTCCATGTCTATCCTTCCTCAATAGTAGCTACACCGATAACCCGCTTGAGAGAATGGTATGAAGTCATGGGGGTTCTTCACGTTTCGCAATTCCTTTAGCCTTTCATCGAAGAAATACCGCTTATGTCCGCGCTTCACTATGGGTAGCTCACTCACAGATATTCCTCAATAGAAAAGGGGGAACTAAGCTGTTTTGTTGCGCTCTCTTGACGTAAATAGCGTGAAATATCCAACTAGATTACCGTTTATGTCTCTGAGGTCTCCGTTCTCATTTCCATGTTCCAACTGTGTTATGGTGTCCTTCAAGATTCTGATAACCTCGGCTTTCTTATCCTCAAAAGCAGAATTATCAGTCTCAATCTTCATCTTAAACATGGGTATTCCTCAAAGAAAAAGGGAGAATAAAGTTGTTCTACTTACCTAAAGTTCCAGTAGGGTTACGTTAGGTGCTTCTGATGGGTCTCTTGATTCTTCAAGTTGAATCTTCAATTTCCTTGATTCAAGCAACGTGTTCACAGTGTTGATTACATCACAAACAGCGCTTTCGTTGCCTTCTTCCATTGGAACAGTTCTTACTTTTTTCACACTTTTATCCTCAAAGAAAAAGGGAGAATGAAGTTGTTTAGAGAGCCTGTCCCTTTTGTCTCCAATCGGAAGGAAGGCGGTTATACACGAATCTTGCGAACACGTCCAATGCTTTCACGTTGCTACTGTCGGCTTGAGTGCTTGCCCTTACGAAGTCGTTCTTCACGACGTATGTCAAGAAGTGTCCCAACACTATGTTTTGCTCCCAATACCAACTAGCCAAGTCATGTAAGCATCTTAGAATGTTCTTAAAGTCGTCATCGTCTATGTTCCGTTTCTTTCTTACGTCGGCAGTTAGCTCAGTGAGTAGCCACGCCCGAATCTCTTTGACAGTCCGAGGTAACTCATCAGTCATATTGTTCACCAAAGAAAAGGAGAAACAAAGTTGTGTTACCTGTTTGTCAGCGTGAACCATCGCGCTCGCTAAGTGTTCCTCAAAGAAAAAAGGGGAACTAGCTTGTTTTCTGTATGATTATCTTGCTTAACAGTCCTCTTGCGAGTTCTTCCTGCAACATTCCAACAAACTCAAAATACGTGTCTGGATACGTGGCGGTTTCGGTGTTTATGGTGAAATTCTGGTTTCTCCGAGTCAACCCGCCCTTTTCTCCCTGCACGTTAACCCTGTCCACCATCTACCTCACCTATCAGCTTAACCTTCGGGTATTTTCCGTATGCCTCTTTGTAAGCCTCTCTCCAACGTTCAAAGCACTCTCCAACGTTCAGTTCCTTCTCAGCATGAGAGCCTATGCCCAAGATTATCTCGATGACTCGCTTGTAGTTAAGTATCCATTGGTCGTTAGGGTTACTATGCTGAAGCAAACTAGGGATAGCTGTCTCCATGTGTCCACGATGTTCTGTTAAGAGGTCAAAGAAAAACGACCATTCGTGACGTGTTTCAGATAGCTTGTGATAAGCTTTCCATTCCATAGCGTAACTCCGAAATGCACCGACAATCAAGTTTTCGATGACTCTCTGATTTTCACCTGAAACGCCATGCTCCTTCGCAACGCTCACAGCCAAGTTCCGTTCCTCGTGATACTCATGGGGAAGAAACACTTCCCAATTTATCCCTACAACAGGGTCATCTATACCTTCCACGAAACCTTCGCAGATTCGGTCTATGATGTGTTTCAAATCCTCCTTAGTCGGTCTGCCCTTGTAGATTTTAATTCGGATGTCCATGTTCCAATTCCTCTGATAGAAAGGGGAAACTAGGTTGCTGTGAGTTGTTCCAGATACTCGGTTGGTATCTGTTCAAGTCTTAGGTCGTTTGGGTTCACTGTCTTATCGGCTCTGAATGTTTTCTTGGGGGGTTTGGGTAGTCGGGGAAATCTGAGTCTTACGAACTTCATTTCGCCGACTTTAACGTAGCCGTTGGGCGTGAACTTGAGTATGTTGCTTGTCGCCTTGTCTTTCTGGACGAATAGGTCTGTGTATTCGACGGTGATGACTATGAACGGTTTTATCCATAGAATCTTGTCGTCCTCTGCAACCTTGTAGGCGTTGGCGACTTTCCACAGTTCAGTTCTGAGTGCGTGGTCTATGCCTGAAGCTACGTCTCCTATCTCCACGAAGTTGCCGTCCTTGTCCATTAAGCCGAGATGTAGGCTTGTGGCTTCGCTGAATTTGAATCTGTTCTGTTTGCCGTAGCTTGTGACCTTGTTTACGCCGAGAACTGCACAGTCCACGTCTTTGAAGGGTTTCACCTTGATTGTTTCGTCTCCTGTTCTGAACACGATGCCTTCCCATCCGACTTCTTCAACGTAGAGTTTCCAGAACCTTTCCACTTGAAACGTGTCTGTTGCCAACGCATAAGGCAAGACCTGTGCTAGTTTGCAGTTTTTCAGCCATGCCTGAGCCGAGTTCATCTTGACCGAGTAGGCAACCGTGCTTGGCACGTCGTCCACGCTCAGAACGTCCCACACGCCAATGTGAATCTGTTGTAGAAGCGCGGGATCCCCACTCTTGACCATGTGAATGTAGTCGGGCAACCTTAACGGTTTGCCGTCCACCGTCTTTGCGTATAGTTCGACAAGAAGCTCCGCCTTCTTTACTCCCGCCTGTTTCATGGCTTCAACAAGCTCGTTTAACGCTGGAAAATCCATTCTGAGCCGTCCCCACTGATTCAGCGTGTAGCTGTCAGCGTCTCTGTCGTATCTGAGCAGGGTAAATTCTCCGTCAGCCTTAACCATGATAACGCTGTTGGCAGGAAACAGCTTCAAGTCTTGAATATACTCGATGGTCTCCATGTTAGGCTTCAAGTTGCTTATCTTCCAATCAACAATGGACTCTATCATGGAGAAAACCCTAAAAAAAAGGGGAAATTAGGTTGTTTGGTTCTTCGATGCCATCTTGATGATTTCGCTTAGTTCAAGCACTTTCGGACTTGTCTTGGCTTGTTCGATGCCCTGCGTCCTGTAATCGTGGACTTTCAACTGTTCCTCGGTTGCGACTGGCAACTGTTTGATGAGGGTCTGCGCTTCAAGTATGTCCTGTTCCGAGATTTCGTTGAGGTCAACCTTCATGGTGTCTCCGATGTCTGCTAGGTTCAACGGCATTATTTCCTTGATGATTATTCGGTTGCTTATGCTTGTGGTTATGATGCCGACTCTTTCCTCGTAGGTGTCGTTGAAGTGGATGAGAACTACCTTGCCGAGTTTCCGCATGGCAACTAACAGTTTCCGCAGGTTCTTGGCAGAGGAAACGTCGTCGCTGTATATGCCGTATTCGGCGACGGTTGCATCGCAGTATTTCACGAACACGTCCACGTCCATAACGTAGGCTTCAGCCTTCACCTTCTCATCTTCAGGTTGAAGGCGAGTTTTGAGTAGCGGTGTTCCATCAGGCAGGACGGCTTTAAGCGATTGCCACGTCTTATATCGCGGTGGCTCTTGCTTCCCATGAACAGCACACGTCCAATCCGCGCCCACCTTGGTCAACGGCACTCCACACTGGGGACAGCAGTTGCATTGGTAGTATTCAACGTGTTCAGAAGGCACTTTTCCGCATTTCGGACACACCCGCGTCAAAGACTGTTTCAACGTGTCGGCAAACTTGGCTATCTTGAACGTTGCCAACGGCATCTCGAAACCGCCCATCTTCACAACCAAATTCACGATTCGACTTCTCAAAGACTATTCCTCAAAGAAAAAGGGGAAACTAAGTTGTTCCACTTTCCTTATAATCCCAGCAATACCAATGATAAGAACTGAAACCTGTTCCCAGTTCTGTGTGTTCTTTACCTTTTTTACAGTCAGGGAAAGATAGGCATTTATGACAACACTTCTCAGGACATTCCATTATTTTGTCATCTCCACTTTCAAGGAGTCACGTTGTAGGGAACAATGGTCATGTTGGGCGGGAACGTGTAGAACTTCAGTTTCAGGCTGTCCACGTATGGCTGATAGAGTTGGAACATTGATGCGTTCCACGTTTGAACCATGCCGAAAGACGGGATGGAAGCGCGGTATAGATGGACAGTGAAGTTGTATTGATACAGCCTATACGGAGACGAGTAGTATTCGTGTAGCTTCAGAATGGACGGGTCAACTGAGTCGTCAACGACGACACGCGCCCCTGCAACTCCGATGCACAGGGCAAACAGGATGCTGATTAGAATGGCAACAACTATCTTCTTCATGCTTTTCACCTCCTCATTTAATATCCTCAGAATGATGACAGTTGGGACAACGCCACTCATCCTGAGGGTGACGATAACCCTTCTCGTTCTGAAATAGCGGTGGTTCCGAGGCTATTCTAACCACTCTCATCATAGGAGTCCCACAATACGGGCAATTTACAGTCATTTTCTCATCTCATCTCAAATAAAAAAGGGGAAACTAAGTTGCTTTGATACAATGTCCGCATTTGACACATCGCCACTCAGCATAGTTAAGGACAGGGGGAAACTGGCCTGCGACTGTGTATTCACTGAACGCTTTGCTCAAAGGAACCATCTGTCCGCCACCGCATTTAGGACACTTCACGGCTTCAGCCACCGTTTCACCTCCCTTGTGTTTCCATTTTTCCGCGCGTTTTCCTGCTTGATATGCACCGTAGCATAGAATGGAGTAGCCGATGCCAGATGCGAACCCAAGCAAAAAAACCACGGTGTCAGGTGTCATTCTTCCTCAAACTCCACTTTCACGTTCTCGAACTTCTTCTTAACCTCTGCGCTCTTAGCGTCTATTTCGATTCTCCGCGTGTTCCACAAGTCCGTGTCTATCTGCGCGTTTATGGCTTTGCGAATGAGTTCCTGAAGCGTGTTCGGCTCGATGGCATCTAGCTCTACGGCGTAGGTCATGCCGTAAGTCTTGGTTCGGGGATCCCGAGACAGCTTCGCCAATGTCTCAGCATCTTCAGGCACAGGAGGCAGGTTGTATTCGGCAATCTGCGCGGGAGTCAACGCTATCCTCTGAATCGTAAACTTGCAGCCGGACGCATCGTAGCGTTTCGCCCTTTCTCCCAAGTCCCTTTCGATGTCTCTTCCTGAAGGGTCGTAATCGCCGAAGTAGAGGATGACGTTGGTCTTTGACGGGTCCAGGTCTCCTGCCATGTCTTTGACGAAGGTGTAGCTGCCGTAGCCTCTCGTGGCGAACACTTTGACTCTGAACCTGTTTGCCACGTCCACGAATAAACGACTGAGCGCGTCCTTCTCCAACGCGATGAGAACATAGTTCTGTTGTCCTTCCCAAATCGGCATGCTGAAGTTTTCCCACGCTTTCTGGAACTGCGCTATCTTACTGTCTATGAACTGCTGGACGCTACTGTAACCGTAGTCTCCGTAGCCCTGCACCTTTCGGCTTCTATCCTCAATCTTCGAGTCGTCAACGTCTCCGTCTTCCCTTGCCTTCACCAACTGGCTGCTGAGACCCTTATAACTCGTTTTCGTGTTGGCAATCAAGTTCTTCGCTACAAGCCGATAATAGACTTGTCGCAGAGTCAACGGCATCGAATACTCCGCTAGAATACCGTTAACCGCCTTCACCAATTCCGCATACTTCATTGTTGCCCCACCTCACTCGATTTCGTTAAGTGTCTTTATAGCTTCAATCAGCAGATCGTATGCTTTTCTGAGTCTCTCCTTGTTTTCCTTTCCAAGAATCACGTTAGAGCCTGACATTGTGGCGGGAATGCTTAGGGGGTAAGTGGCTTTTTCTATTGCTGTAATGTTTGACCGAAATATTTTTGTCATTTCAAACCCTCAAGAAGAAGGGGAAACCAAGTTGTTCTTTCTCACTCTTGGATGTAGAAACTTGAAGCCAAGCTGCTTGAAGTGTTTGATTGCTTCTGCAACGGAAGCATGTTCTCCCCTGAGTTCTTTTACCTCACCGCATGGATGCCACGTGTGACTAACCTTGATTTTGAACTCATTCCATACATCGGCATAATATGGCAACTCGGGATGCGTGCAGATTCCCCTTTGACAAATTCCAGTTGGATGTGTCTTCGGAACAACTCGTAATAGAAACCTCTTGCCGTTTCGAATCATGTGGAGAACTCTATGCTCTTTCAAAACGTGGTCTTCCAGTTTCATCAATTCACCTTCTTGGAGGGATGTGCTCTTAGTTGCCATTTTTGCTGTTTGAAGTGGTAGAGCCAGAGGTAGCCGTCGCTTTTTAAGACGCAGTTCTCGAAATGTCTGGTGGATTTCAGGTCTGCGGAAATGGCCGTTTCTCCGAGATAATCTAAACCTCCGTGCGGCAGCTCAATCTGCTCCTCTGGAAACCGTTTGTTTATGACGGGACATCGGTTATCCATTTCCGCGTGCACCTTCCCTTCCTTGTCTCTGATGAAGAAGAGGCTTAACGGATACGCTCGGCACACGAGAGGTCGTCTCTCGTAGATTCTGCACTCGTTCTGCTTTGTTACGTATGGGCATTGTTCCCCTGTGAACTGGTAGGCTCCGACAAACTTTGGCCTGTTTCGTCGTCTGCCCTTGACTCCGAAGCCCCAGAAAGGTTCAACATGCCACTTCGGAAAAAGCTTGGTTTCCTGTGGCTCAAGGTAAAGCCCAAAAGTGCCATAGTCATTTGTGATGACGATTTTTCGGCAGCACACGCCGCAGCCGGTGCAGACGAAACGGTCAACCTTCATTTCTTTTCCTTCTTTTCCTTCCGCGCGCGTTCTGCTTGCCTTGCCTGAAACAGTATTGCTATTTCCTTGTCGAGTTGCACCCTTCTCTTGAAAATCTCATCACTGAGTTCAGAGTCCTGATACAACACTGAAAGATGGGTCACAAATTCGATAATGTAAAGCTGAAGTATCATGCCTGCTATCTGCTCAAGCTCGTGTGCTATGTCTTTTTTCTTCTCTTCTATCTGCTCAGTTTTATGGGCAATCTTGCCCTCAAAGGCCTTCACCGCCGCTTTAAACTCAGCCTCCAACTCTTCAAACTTCTTCATATCAAACGGCTCAGGCTTCTTCTTTGGCTTCTTCTCTGGATTCTCGCTCATTGCGGCGTCTCCTTTTCAACCCGTTCTAGGAAGGCTTTGACCATTGGTTTTCTGACGGCCACGTCTTTGCTTGTTCCCCATCCTTCAGTTATTTTGATGCTGCTTTTCTCGTTGGTCTGCTTGTAGTTCTTTCGATATGCCCTGAAAAAGAGTCCGCTGTGTTCGATGAGGCTTACCTTGACAACTCCGTCGTCCACGTCGATGCTGTTCACGTTGTCTCCTTTAATGAGGAACGCCAGCATTTGCTCCGGAGTGAGTGTGCTTCTGCCAAGGTTTGGGTCTTCTACTGTTTCGATGGCTTTGATTCTGTCCTGGATGACTTTAGCGACTTCTTTGGGAGCCATGTTTACTTTGCCTTCGACAACTTCGGCTTTTAAACCGATTTTCTCAGCGTGTTCCTTGATCTGATAGACTTCCCAAGGATCCTTGGTTACAGCGTCAAACACTAGCCCGCAGTGTGCGCACTTCAGCTTCCTGTCGCTGCCATACTTTTCGGCAACATCTATCTGTTTGCTTTCGCATTTTGGGCACGGACCGTATTTCTTTCTTACGTGCTCGGTTTTCTTGACTTCGTGCAGAACGTCCTTAACTGACTCGTTGGCTCTTTGAATGTTCATGCCGTAGCCTGTTTGAATTTCGTGTGCAAGCTGCTTCTGGCCGTCAGGATACTCTTTCAGTTTCAGCAGGGGTTCAGCGTAGCCTAACGCCATCTTTCCCCTGTTCATCAGGTCTTGAATTTCGTTGGGCAGCTCAAGCAGGTTCATCCGTTCCTGAATGTAGTTTGCGCTGTTGCCTGTTTTCTTCGCAATCTCTTCAACCTTCACCTTCATGCCGACTAGCGTTGCGAAGGCGCGGCCTTCCTCCACTGGCAGGAGATCCTTGCGCTCCTCGTTCTCGGCTAACGCCATGAAAACGGCTTCAACGTCCGACACGTTCTCGCGCACGTCCACTTTGCCGAGAATCTCCTCTTCGGTTAAGCCTAGACTCTCCAACGCCTTCAGCCTCCGCTGTCCCCCAATCACTTCTATGGCTCCGTTCTCCAACTTGCGGGCAACGATTTTCTGTGCCAAACCGTGTTCCTTGATGCTGTTCGCCAGTTTCTTATCCACTCTCTTTTCGTCACGCCAACAACTAATCGCAGGGTTTAGTTGAAGATGCGCCTGAACCGTCTTTGTTTCGCTCAAAATATCACCTCACAGATAAGGACTAACCAAGTTGTTCTTTCATTTCATCTCAACCATTGTTCCTTTTTTACATTTTGGGCATGGTTGATTTGAGTATGGAACATCAACTATGTATCCACAGTTATCACATTCGCAATACACTCAGTTTCCTCCGTTTTCCTTGGTTAGAGGCAAATATTGAAAATGCTGATATATCTCGCGTTGCCGTTTCTCGATTCTTCGCTTTCTTCTGCGAATACGCGAAGGCGGCCTCGTATCAATACGGATGCAAAGTTGTCCACGCCGCCTCACAAGTTTCATGCTCATCGCAATCTCCCCAGAGGATAAGGAGGAGGGGGTATTCCGCTATCCAGCCCTCTTCCTTTTCCTCGTGCTATCCTCGCTGCTTTAAGAACGATTATCGCAAATTCCATGCAGAAGTCAGTCATGTCGTTTATTTTGGCAACCTCTTCCAATGGCAGCTCCTTTGTCGAGCCATCCCGAAACTTGATAATGACAGCTTCAATCACAGACCCATCCACAACTTTGCTCATGCTAACCAAATCCTGGTTTTATCATGTGTCCCCAAGTTGCTCCACACTCAGGACACGCACTCCACCACTCATCTTCATCCTCTTGAGGTAACGGTTCTATTTCCTTTCCACACTTAGGACATTTCATTTTATCCACACCGTCCAAGTCTGATTGTTACCTGTATTGCAGACGGGATCACAGCTATATGTGTTCGTTGTCGATGTGTTCGTTGTCGTCGGTGTTTTCGTAAATGTGATGTATGGTTGGAATGGTGACTGATGGTTCTCGTTGCAGTTTCCCTTCGATGGTTTAGGTGGTGCTCCGTCTTTAAGGCACAATTTTCTTCCCTCCCCAAACGGCTAGATTAGAAGTAAATATGCTCTGCACAACGCCCAATATCATCGGAGTCAACTGGTTCAGTATTTGCGGGTTCACTGGAAACGTGAATATGCCGTTGTTTAGAGTTGAGTGTGTCTCGTTGCATTTGCCCTTCTTCGGTTGAACGGGTGCTCCGTCTTTCAAACACATCTACATCAATCTCCTAATCCTTTGCATTTTAAACTCCTCTTGTGAGTTCTGTCAGCCCTTCTGTTACGTGTCTTTCAAACCATTCGTAGATGTCTCGGCTGGGATTAACGACAGGACCGTCCATTTCGCCTTGAAGGTTGATGGTGTCATGCTTCAAGACTTCGCTGCTTCGCTTGTCAACCACCAGGAGCGCACCCATGTGGCGCCCGTAATCCTCGGCGGAATAGGGCACGTGGATGGAAAACAACACCCATAACAGTTGCTTCTCGTTCTGCTCTATCTCATTCAGCTTCACCATGCGAAACCCGTCGTTCTCCCACATCTGTTTCCACTCTTCCAGTTTCACCATTAAATCCTTTTCCTCCGATTGTGTTCAATCCATTCTAACATGACAAGCGTCATGCAACAATCAATAAGGCAACCATCAATAATGCTGGCGGCGATGAGAAGATTCATCTACATATCTCCTTCACTTGAACTAAGTTGTAGAACAAAGTTGCTTAAATATTTGTATGAAGCACGGTTAATAGCCGTATTTCGGAGTGCTTCTGAGTGCTGTTGCGATTACGGCCACGGTTCCAGCGACTCCTGCGCCTATCGCTCCCACTGAAACGATGTTCACTGGAAGGTTTATGGATTCCTGATACGTTTTAGCTTGGCTCACGGCTACGTCTAATGACGCTGATTGAAGAAGAAGTTTGTCCAGAAAGCTTCCAGGCTGCACGGTCAGCGTGTAGGTTGCGAAAGGCACGTTTTCAATCGAGAACGACCCGTCAGCCCCCGTCACCGCATCGTAACCGTCCAGAGTCACCGTTGCACCTACAACTGGTCCTTTGAAGCTTGTAACCGTGCCCGCAACCGTGGCGTGTTGAGGCGGAGGAGGCCCTGCTGTGAAGATTGCTTCGACGCTGTGAGTTGCATCCATCAAGACTGTTATAGGGTTTCCGCTTACGGTGTTTCCGTCTTTAGTCCAGTGGCTAAACACGCCTGTAGTGGCAGTCGCGGTGCAAGTTACCTGCGTGCCTTTCGGGTAGGTGTGGATTCCAGGAAGAGGGCTTGTTGTTCCCAGGTTTGCATCGTTGACTGAAACAGTCAAATCGTAGGGGGATTCAGCGTTAGCATGGCAGGTGCCGTCGGTCCACCAGTAGCAGTTGTTGTTCACGCAGTCAGTTTGATTGGTCAGGTTTTCGCAGACCAAAGCTGTGTGGCATGCTCCATCATACCAGTAGCAGCCGTTAGCTTTGCAGGTCGGCTCGTCCGTGTAGGATTCGCACGGGGGAGCAGGAGTGCCTGTTCCAGGGTAAATGTCGCTCGGCGGGTCTTGAATGAAGGTGACGTATAAAACGTTGTTCCAGTCCGCGTCAAACTGGATGTCATAGACGCCTGCCTTCGAGAACGTGGCGCTGACCGGAGCGTTTGAGCCGAACTGGAAGTTCATTACTCCTGCGGTGACGATTAGCCGTAGCTTGTTGTTGGTGACGTCGCAGATGAACGCGTCTGGCCTGAACATGTAGATTGACTCGTAGCTGAACTCGTTGATTAGCGGCATGAGAATGTAGGACGTGTTTGGAATTATGCCCATAACGAGCATGGCGAGAAGCCCCTGCGCCGTGCTTGGACCGTCAGGACTGGGTGTCGGATTGCCTGATCCGCTTGCGTCGGTGCAGGGTCCGCAATACCTGAACATGTTCGTTGCGGGGTCAAATAGACCGTTGCTGAGGAAACAGTTAAACCATCTGGTTACTCCTGTGCCCATCATCATGTTGCGAATGGCCGTTTTGCTTCGGTCGGAAAGGTAGCCCCAGATTGCGTGGAAGCCCATTCCAATCTTCAATGTTCCGTCAATTCGGGGCCAATGGTAACTCTGAAGATGGTTCGTGCAGCACGACTCGTTATACCAGATGGGAGAACTCCAGCCCTGTGCAAGAGCTTTCTCCCAAACATCACTGTCAAGCATCGTGGCAAGATTTGGATATGAGTAACCTGACAGTGCATCATACTTCATCAGCAGCATCCAGATTCCAGGAGTCTCAACTTCTATTCCGTGCCATCCGAGAGCATACATGAATATGCCGTTGATGTAGAGGTTGGCAACGAGAAAGTCCACCAGTGTCTTTGCACAGTTTAAAGCGTCGGTTATGCCGTAGTGAAGGTAGAACTCCATGAAGGTGCGTGCAGTTTCTAACGTTTCGTCGTAGCCTCGCGGTCCATACGGAATTGCGAAGCCTCCGATGTGGCTGCACTCAAGAACGCCGCCCACGTTCCAGAACGAGTTAGCTTTAAACTCGTTGTATGCCTGAGTTTTATCCCACTTTGCCGTCTGATAGTTCAGAAGGTCAGCATACATGTATATTATGGCTGCAAAAGAGTGGTGCATGGTCCAAAGGTAGTCGGGAGTTGGAATATTCTGTTCCCAACTGGTTCCTGGAACATAGTTCACGGCTGGCATCATGTCGAGAACTGCTTGGATAGCGGGTGCTACTTCGTAGCCCTGGTAACTGCCCAAGTAGTGCAGCTCCAATATTCCTGCAAGCCATGAAACCTTAGGATTTGCCACAGCATTGTTCAGCATCGTGTTAACCAGGTTGGTGAAGTCCTGTGCTGTTGAGGAGTTGGGAACATTCTGAAAAATGTTTCCAACGTAAAATTCTTCAATGCTGTTGGAGGGGTTGATGTGGGGCAGGGAAGCGCGAATCTGCTCAATAATCGTGGGCATGACGCTCATGGCATCCACAATGCTAATTAGCAGGTTACAACTTAAAAACCTATATTAAGACTCAAGATGTGGTCCACAGAAATGTCCTATCTCCGCGAAATAACCCGCATCCGAACGGAAATCGTGAAGATACAAGATGACATGGCAGGCATACGGCTTCAACTGCGAACCCTGATTGAACTGCACAGAAACGTTCCAGTTTTTAGGCCTGATGAACTGACGAGCTGGCTGCTGACGCTTCCTGACCACCTGAGAAAAACATGGATAGCGTTAGACCGTCTTGGACGTGCAAGAGCACCTGACGTGGCAGCTATTACGGGCAGAGCACGCGCTGTCGAATCAAGTTACCTAAACCAACTCGCCCACGCGGGAGTTGTTTACAAGGAAGCGATTCCTCTAGCCCCGCGCCATCGCGGAGACCCCCGACAACGCGGTAAAGGAGAAGTGTGGTTTTCGCCTTCAGGCGTTCCGAAAAAGATTCCAGATAAGCCGCTGCACGAGTAGAAGTCAAACAGCGGGATACAGCCGTTTCCACATTCTGACTGGACTCGCAACTTCTCCCTGTAAGTGTTCGTGTCCAGTTGTTGTTTCAACGTCAGTTCCCCATTTATAATAGTATTCAAGAAACTCTTTCACGCTGCACACGTAGGCTACACCGTCAGGCATGACCGCGACAAGGTTTTCAACGCCTTTCCATCGGCAGGCTTCAAGAAGGTTGAGGCTGGCGATTTGGCCAATTCCTTTGTCAGGCACAAATGGGAAGTGGTTGCTGAAATTGTGATACCATTCGCGCTTGAAGGTGACGCAGTAAAACTCTGTTGTCCCAGGTTTTTTATAGACGACGGCAAGTCTGTTTCCTGCCCGTTCCAGAACAGCTTCCTTTTTCATTCCTGTCCAATGTTCAAACTGGCGTAGAGCCTCATCTAGGTTGGTTACGGGCGTCCCGTGTTTTGGGTTGAAAAAACCCATTCAGTTCACAGAATCTATTCGCTCGAACGTGGATATACGGTTTTCCGCAGAGCTCAGCATGTCTTCGATAAGCATTTTCCGCGTTTCCAGATTCAGGTTTTTGCATTGCTGCATGAGTGAGCAAACCCGCCACATCTGGTCTTCAGACAGCTCCAATTTGAATCCGACGTTGAAAAGGAACGCTTTAAGCTTCGCAAATTCGGTTCCGAGAACTTTCTTCAGCCTTAACCCTGATGGAAGGACTAAAGCCGTCTCCATTTGTTTTCCTCAAAAAAAGATAGGGAATATACTGGAATAAAGAACTTTTGCCTCTTCTGAAAGTTAACTCAAGGCTTGGCCGTAAATCGTCATGTCATAGGTGAAGTTGGCGATGCCCACGCTCGGCACGAGTGAAGCGTTGATGTAGAGATAGATGTTAACGTGCATGTTTCCACCTGCATTAAGGGTTTGGTTGCCATAGTCCCAGCTTGGCACGATATACTGTTGTGCGATGATGGGCGACCAGTTTGTAGTGTTGAAATAACAGAAGATAGGCACGTTACCGGGGTTGTAGAGGTATGCGGATACGCCTTTAGTGTCTCCTGGACTCATGATTCCCCAGTTTATGTTCTTCAGTTGCGTTGTGAAGGTTGCATCGGTGAAAATGTCAACGCCTACGCTTCGGATTGTGCCGACGTTATGCACGGTTACGCTTTGAATGTAGATGACGGCAACGGCTGTGACGATCACGGCGGCGATAACTATTGCAGCTACTTTTGTGCTAGTGCTCATCTGACTCATTTAAAGGTCACAAGTAATAGTTAGCCTCTGACCCTCTTTAATTTTTCCGTATTAAGACTCAAGACTTAGTAAGTGTGGCTCTCTGACAAGGGAGTTGTGAAGGCTTTCCTATGCCAGAACTCAGAACCCAAGGTTGAGTTCAGCGAGAGCCACACCGTTTCTTCTTCTACACCGTTTCTTCTTCTGAGTGGTTAGGATAAAAGTTTTTTGCTGCTGTATTCAACGTTGTAGTGGAGATGGAAGCGTTTGTAGATGGCGCTTCCGCGTTTATACGCTTGATTGGAACCGTCAGACTGTATGAGAATTTTGTCGTCCACTCTCTGCCAGCGGAAACTGATGTCTCTGCCTTCGCAGAAATGGCACCAGCCGAGAAGGTCCTCCACCGTTTTTGAGTCAGCTTTTTTCAGGCTTACTTTCGTCACATACATTTTGATCTATCTCCTCAAGTAACATTCGAAGTTTACACGTGTTACACGGTTCTGGTTGTGGGCTTCTGGCAACGATGTAACCGAAAATCTTGTTCCAGTGCGGATGATTCCGCTTTGTTATCCGCAAGTAGTTTATCCAGACACGTCCCACATCATCGCCTAGCAGGAATTGAAGTTTAAGTTTTTCCATGTCTGACAGAAGCTTAGCCACTTCCAGGTGTATCCAAGCGTGGAAGCCTCCGCGTTTCTTCGGCTGCGCCTGCTTACGCCACGGAAGAGGATATCCGCTTGGACGAACAACAACATCAGTAACGGTGTAGCCGAGAGCTGCCAAGTATGCTCTCCGACTCCGCACCCACTCTTCCTTCCAAAGAGGCAACAGGCTGCTGTCAACGTCTAACTGAATAACATCACGCATTAACACCAACTCCTTGTTCCCTGACACTCACGATAAGGTGGATGCTTACGTCTTTTCATCATTGCAATACAACGACGACAAGCACGATTAGGTTTAGATTCGTCGCTCATCGACCTAACCTCCCTCTCCTTGTTTAAGGAGCAGTTCAGTAGCCTTAAATTGGCATATAGGACAGAACATGGCGATTTCTCCCTTCTCCTGAAGAATCTTTTCAAGGGCTGCCTCGTTGTTCATCTGCTGGATTTTTTGCCTCTGTTCCACAGTCAAGTATTCCTGCCAAGGCTTCCACATTTCTTCTACTTCAGCAAGCAACTGTTCAATGCTGTGTTTATATGTGACTACCTTGCACATTGGACATCTGACCTTGACTTTTGGAGCACTATGGAACATCTGACCACGCTCCTCTCGGGATCCGGTGTGTGCCGACACTTTCTTCGTCGTGTCCCCATTCAGCGAAGCCTAGGACTCGTGGCCATAGCTTATCTTCTTTTGTGATGTAGTAGCCGATTCCGCGTTTAATGACTTTGGGCAGTTTCTCCACTCCTTTCAATGTGCGTTGCCACTCATGAATCTCGCCCTGAAACCTAGCGTCTTTCTCTCTTTCCTGTATCGTGAAGTCAGCGTAAAAACTGCTGATAGGAATGGGGCCGCCGAACTGTGCTGTTCCCCCCAAGTCTGGAGGGGCAAACAGCTTGTAGAACCAGTCTTCAGCCCTGCGTATCAACTGTTCAGTAATGTCTTTGATGGCTCCGCCATGGTTAAGGTCTTTTCCCTGAATTATCGTCCAAGCCGTAACTTCGGCTGCCACGTCCTCATGTCCTTCCGTTTCCACGCTGAACGTGTATTCAACCTGCACCTGCTTAACCACCTCGACATAACGCTGTTTTTCCTCGTCGACGAGCCATACCTGCTCATCCAAAACGGGTTCCGCAAGATAGGTGATGAGATAGCCTGTCATGCTGTCCAACACGGCTATGAGAGGCTGCGGAAGCACGGGTGGAGGAGGCTTAGGCTTGATTATTTTTCGTCTGATTCGCTCGTCTTCAACACTGATTTGCACTCTGAGGCGATTTAGCTCTTGGATGATGGAGTTCTGTTCGCGCGTCCAGTATCGAAGCCTCTCCTCCGCATGAAGAAGGTCAACATCGCGTGTGCGCAGATAACTATATGGATAACGTTCTGTTGGAACTTCAAAGAACAGTTGAAGACGACGTTCAAGCTCAGCAACCTCAACCTGCCAGCGACGCACGTTCGCGGCAAGCTGCCTGTTCCTGTTCCAGAAAGAATCATACCTGACTCTGCGAGCCTTCTGGTCCATAATCTCCTGTGCAAACTCTTCGGAAGTAACCTCAATAAACTCAAAGTTAGACGTGTTTTTTATCTCCGTAAACCGAAGGAACCCTTTTTAAAAACAAGCTGCTTCACTTAGGCTACCTCGTGCGATTTTTTACGATGCTTTTTACGATGCTTCCTGAGATAACTTCTGATGGTCAGAGCCAGCGACGAAAGCGCATAGAGAATGGCAATAAAGGAGAGCAAACCTAGCAAAAACGGAAAGCTATCCATCTAAGGCGCTCACGCCTCCATCATTTTGAGCAGTTGTTCATAGCGGTGTAACACGTCTTTTCCATGGTCAGTTGTTGAGTATCTCTCGGCTTTATCTTTGAAGGGGCTTCGCGGCTTCATTATTAGTTTTTTGGTCAGGGCAAGGTCTAGAAACTTGCGAATCTGAACATAAGTTGTTTTATTGGTTTGAGACAGGGCGCAGTGAATGTTGTAGATAGTGGCGGGTTGACAGCAGACGTCCAGCATTGCAGCCAAGAAGCCCCACGCACTAGCACGTTTACGGTTTAAGACTCGCAGTTCAAGGGCGATCAGGTCTTCAGGCATGAAACTTCACTAGAATTTAGTTTCAGCCTCTCCACTTTTAAGGTTTGTCTTTTGACCTTTCGGGTATGGATTATATCGAAAGCGCAGTTCACCATCTGCGCGTCGCCACACTTGAATCCTATCTTCCCTTGCCAATTCTATGAGTTCCTCATCCATCTTCGGGTCTTCAAAATACGGATCATCTTTAATCGCCTTAACAGCTTCTTCAGGACTCAGAAGCCTATCCTTTCCAAGCACTGGCAGGGTCCATAGTGCGTGTATTTTAGGCATTCTTTCCACCCTCGACGAGCCACGGGAGTTTCTTCTCTTTTCCACAACAATTCCAGGCGTCAGACTGTTTCTCGTATTCTTTGCCGCATATTGAGCAAGCCCAGTGAAACTCGGTTGGCAGTCCACAAATGGGATGGCGTTTTGTCACGATTTTGTTAGCCCATTTGCCCAAAGGTATCGACTCCTGGACACTGCCGCGGGAGGGCGTGCACGCAAGCAGGCACGCCGTATCGCACATTGCCGTTTGGAAACACTTCTATGTCACAGTCTCCACAGAACCAGTGGGGTTGAGGCGACACTCGCCCGTTAGCCGTAACACACTCTTTGTCGTGGTATTCCATTTCTTTGCCACATTCGGGACATTTCTTTGTTTCAACGATCATGTCCATCCTGAGTATTCGAGTGTAGTGATGGCTTGGTCCGTGGTTCATGCTGATTCGCCCATCTTTTATTTGGAAGATTAACCCTTTATCTTCCATCTGTCCATAGTTGCCCCGATAGATGATTCTTATATTGTCGTAGGGCTTGAAGAATTTCACGGCTTCATCAAACTCTTTCTTCTTCATTTCGTTCCCTCAGAAGACATTGCCACATTTGAGACATTTGTAGCGACCTGTGAACTGCTTGATTCCTGCTCTAGGATCATCAAGAACCGCATCAGGCTCATAGACGTCTGCGAATGAGGCCATTTCTCCACCCACCTTTGTGCTTCCGCACTTGGGGCATTTCAACTTAGCCATGACATCACCTTTGGCGAACTGCGTAGAGTTTGAGCATGTCTTCCAAGTCTTTACCGCAGTAGGGACAGGTTTGAAGGTGATAGACTCCAACGCTTTTCAGGAAAACCATGTTTAGAGTGCGTTTCCAACCGTAGCAATACATCCACCGTCTTCCAGGAAGGGTTGCCCCTGAGAAAGCAGATGATATTGGGTTTTTGCATCCTTCCGTTTCGCAGATGCAGATTCCAACCTTCTCGCAGCCGACCTGAGTGGCCTTCTGGATAACCGCTTTTTCAGCGCCAGCTATCAAACCGCCTTCAACCTCCTAACCACTGGATTACGCACTTTTCTGAGAACTCTGTAGCCGCATACAGGGCAGGCTATTTTCTGCCTCAACTCAAACTCCGCCCCATCAGCCACATTGCCACACTTCAAACACTCGTATAGCTGACCGACCATGTTTGAATAGTCTTTGGAAGAAGACCCATACTCATACTCTTTCTTTGGAAACATTTAATCACCACCTGAGAGGCACAACAAAGTTGTTTTAGTGTGCCGTCACAGTGAAAGGAAAGCAATTACGGCAAAAAACCCCGTCTGGGTCTAAAACAAACATTGCTGTTTTTTTGGCAGTTACAACAGGTCTTCTTCCTTCAGCATCTAGCCTAAAATACAAAGGTCTCTTTGGCGAAATATTCTGAATCATAAACATCGGCATGCCTTCCTTAGCATACTCCCGTATGAACCTCTTCTTTTTCTCCGCAACCATCACCCTTGCCGTCTGCATCTTCTCACTTAACCTTGTCTAAAGCCGTTACCAGTAGTCGAAACCTATTATTTCTTCAACTTTAATAAACGCTGTCTCAGGATAGCGACCCTTGAACAGAGCAGCCAATTTTGACCTTGCGTCGTTTTCATTTTCAGCACGGATTATCATGGCAATTTCGTAGTCTGAAGTTTGGAACAAAAATTGCCTCTTTTCCTTCCGTGTGTCTTCTTTTTTTCCTGTCAATGGTTCCTTAGCTGACACCCACACTTCCTCAACATCTTCAGGTTCCAGTCCCAATTCCTTCTGCAGATCGTCTTTGGTGAACCAGTATTCCCTGTCGTGAATGGTGAACTTACGCTTCTCCTGTTCGCCCTTTTCAGTTTTGGGTTCGCCCTTTTCAGTTAAGTCAACATTCCAAGCATTGACAACTACAGTTTTTTCCTCTGCTGTGCCTTCGCCTATTCCACGGCCTCCCCAATAATTGAAAACCTGGTCTTTTGTTCCGATATATGCAAGTGAGGATACGGGAACAATTCGCACTGGTCCTCCTGAAGCGCTGATGATGTGCTTGTCCGTCCACCATGGAGTAGTGTAGTTGAAGGTGACTTCGTAGTTGGCTCCGACTTCGCCTTCATTTCCAGTGATGACTCCCCAAGTGCCTTGACGAATCAGACTATCATCGGTGTGCTTGACAAACACTAGGTCTCCAGGTTTAGGCAAAGCTGGGCCTCTAACCACTACGGGTTTCCTGTTTTCTACTTTTGAAAAGGCAGCGTTTCTGACGGGACACACTTTCAAGTGGTCAAGGTAGTTTCCAACTTCCTGCTTACAGTATGGACAGACTGATACCTGAGCCATTTAATTCCCCGTTACTATATCGTGGGTTCAAGCATAAAAACTTAAGCTTCCACGTTTTCTTGCTTCTTCAGCCCGCTTTAGTTGTGCCTGAATCTCTTTTTCTTCTTCTGGCGTGGCGAGCCAGCCTTCAAGACTCGCGAGCTCCATCCAGTCATCAGCCAACTCGTCAGCGCTCAGCAGCCCGCCCGCAGGCCAGACGGTGACGTTTTGATGCCATTCGTCTCCAAAGGTGAACTCTGCTTTTCTCTTGCCGAACTCCGATTTCAGCTTCGTAAGCACAGCGTTAAAGACTTCAGTGTCAGACGCAGACGAAACGCCTACTTCCCGGCGGAGGTCTGCTGCCGAGTCGGGTTCTTCAAGCCTACGCTGAATCTCGTTCATCACGCGTTGTTGGCTAGTGAGGTTGGGATAGGTGTAAATCATCGTCCAAGGTTCTCCTCTGGTGCGCGGGTAAGATTCAACGAGTGAAAGCATGCTTGCGATTATGCGAAAAGCGTTCCAGTAGCTTATGTCCAGCAGTTGGCCAATTTCTTTAACGCTGAGTCCAGGCTGATGTCTCACGAGATAGATGATTCCACGTGCCTGAGGAGAAGTTTCTTGTATTGGAAGCAGCCTTGTTTTTCTCTTGTAGAGTGGAGCCTTCACGTAGGCAGCTCTTCCCCTTGCGATACTTCGCGCTTCATTCAGAAACTTTGTGGTTAGAAAACGCTTGTAGCGAACGTAGCCCACGGTTTCGGGTTTCGGCTCAACATACTTTGCTTCCAACACTCCAAGCACGTTAACTTTTGGAACCAGAACCAGATCCTTCTTGTAGCCTGGCGGCGCCCGCTTCAACTCTTTCTCAAAGAAGACTGTGGTGAAGAGGCTTTTCAACTGTTGAGTCCCCGTGAACTGAAGAAACTTGATTTCCGCCGTTGGATGTGCTTCCAATATTTTCCTGCGTGCTTCACCCTCGTTTTCAGCGGACACATCTATCGTGTCCTTCAGCTCACCTTTCGGCTGAAGAACGAACCTTTCAGGAAGAAGCATTACGGGTTTTCGTAGAGTTGCACGCCACCGTTTGACGGGCGGCAATGCCTCAACAATTTCGCCTCTTACAAGTCTCAGGCTGCCGAGAGGTTTGACTCCTGTTCCTGGACCCGCAATCGCAGTTCTAGGCTTACCATGCCCAAGGTCAAACACTTCTCCTCCGCGTTCCCAGTCAGTTTCTTCCTTCAATGCTTCAGGCATGGCAACCATTCTGCTGAACCTTTCAGCTTCAAGTTCCTGCCGCATTTCAGTCAGAGATTTGGAACCTTTAAAAGTGGCCTGTTCAGCCTTAAAAGTATGCGCACCGTATCTTCCTCCAAACTGACACTGGATTTGGCGGCCAAAAAGAAGCATCCTTGCCTCATACTCGGTCTGCGCTTCAATCTCAACAAGCGTCACCTGCTTATGAACGGGACATTCAAAAGAGAAACGCCACTTTCCAAGCCGAACCAAGACTTATCACTAAATCTTAATAGTTAAGACTGGACTAATAAATCTAATGAGGCACTCCTTTGGCGTTTAAGAGTCGCAAGTTCAAGTATCAGCCTTGGTATCCGATTTATGAGGATCTTGTGAGGGAGTGGGATCGACGGCGACTCTGGAATCCTCAGGGTGTTCTGAAACATTTCAATCAGATGACCATTCAGATTCTTGTTAGAAACATTTACAACCGCGTCGTGAAAGCAGGGCTTGACCCTAAAGCCGTCAGTTGGGACGCAGTGTTTGAAGGGCTTCAGGACTATGAAAAAGTGCAGGATTTTGTTGAAGCAAAGGAAAAAGAAGGACTGATTCCAAGAGTTAAACCTGAAGAGGCAGTTTCCGAGAAGGACATGATTGAAAGCGGAGAAGAATTAACTGAAGAACAAAACCTTGAAGGCGTCCTCGACTATCTCACTCAAGACGAAAAAAACAGGGAAGCCGTGGAGTTCGCGCAGAAATACATAGATCGGCTTAAACAGCAGCTTGAAGACGCAAAGGAGAAACATGACGAGCAGGCCGTTAGACAGGAACGTGCAAAGTATCTCAACAAACTCAAAGTGTTGGAAGCACAACTCGATAACTTCAGGAAAGAGCGAGAGCAACTGGAAAAACGCGTCAAAGAGTTAACTCCCCCTCCGAAGCCTAAGAAAAAGTTCACGGTTATAGAGTCTTTCAAAGACGGTTTTATGAGATATACGGTTGGACACATGGGCCAGACTGATGATGAAGAGTGGCTGACAAAATGGAGTAAATATCTTCAAATTGGAGAACGACCACCGCTTAAACCTCAACCGGTTCCAACAGTGCCAACCAAAACAACGCCTTCATTCCACGTTGGACAACTTGTCGCCAACAAAAACTATCCTGCAAAAATCTACAAGATTACAAGAGTGGTTCCCGCGCCCACAGCAACCATCAACGGCAACCCATACTACTACATGCTTGAAGGACTCCAAGCCATGATACACGAGGACTTCCTTGTTAAGGCAGCAGAACCAACCCTGCCGACTCCGACTACTATTCCAACGGAGAAGCCAAAACCTGCGCTGCCAGCTCCTCCCACAGTTATAAAACCCGCGTTGCCAGCACCCACTACTCCTGCTCCGCCTCCTGTTCTCGCTTCTTTATCTGATAATTTGGTCAGATTGCTTCGGGAACGGTTTCAGCAGCGGTTAGTTGATGCTCTTGGAACTGTTTCGGCTGAAGCTGAGAGTGAGTTTGAACAGGAACTTGACATGATGAAGGGGCAGCCTTACCAAGCAATTGAAAAAGCCTTAGAGTCCCTTGCATCAGACATCATTGGACGCCAGAAAGCGCCTGTTGGCATAGCTCCTCCCATTCCTGAGCGTGTTGTAGAAGCTCACATGATCCCGATACCTATAGTGAAGAGGGAAGAGAGGCGACCTGAACTGCCGTTGGCTCCCTTTGACCTTCGCGTTTTTCCACGTGCTTTTACAAGTGAAGAAATGGAAAGGATTGCCGCTTGGTTTTCAAACGAGTTGGAACTGGCCGACATAAACCCAAGTGATTACTGGTCAAACCTGGACACGATCGCACAGATTCCTTGGCGCACATGGTCTGAAGGCACAGGGGTTCTCAGAAAACTTGTTGACCGCATTAAGGCGGGGCAGGGAGTCATGTTTATTGAGCATCCTCCAATGCCCTACAAAACGATTGACGAAGCCGTGGTGCATCTGGCAAGAATCAGAATCTACAAGACACTGGAAGACCTGCTCTTCGGACTCAGAGAACACTATTATGAAGTGCCAAACATCAGCATGCTCACCGTCCAAGACGTAAAGGACATAATAAAACGCGAGTGGAAAAACAAATCAGACACTTTTGGCATCTATAGAAACTGGCCTACGGTTGAGGACTACATCGAAGGGTTGATAGGAGAAAAGCTATGAGTCTAACGACGCCCTGTCCCTACTGTGGACAGCGAGTTCCATCAGCCGAATATTTTGAACATCTAGCCATCTGTCCAAACAGTCCAAAATCAGACGTTGACCTCTCGAAGCTCTCCATTTTCAAAGTTAAACCTAAAAAGGAATCCCCAATCATCGTTGAAACTCCAACTGAAAAGGAACTTCTGCAGGAAATGTTTTACGCTAACAAAAAGGAGCCAACTCCACTGCGTCCTTACCAGATTGCAGCTCTCAACGCTTGGCAGGCGCATAATTATCACGGCATACTCTTCATGCCGACGGCCACAGGCAAAACACGTGTTGCCATCGAAGCGCAGCGCACGCTCAAACTGCCTATGCTTGCCATCGTGCCGAAAATAAGCATAATCAAAACTTGGAAGGAAGAGTTTGCCAAGGCAGGAATATTCGACGTGGGCAGCTACTACGGCAGGGAACACATGATTAAAAACGTGACTGTCGGACTCTACCAGAGCGCAATCAAGTATCCAGACCTTCTCCACAGGTTTCAATTCATAGTTTTTGATGAGGCACACCATTTAGGGTCACATAGAAACAGTTCTCTCCTCAGCTACGTTCAACACGCACCTTACGTCATGGGATTAACCGCGCATATAGAAGAAAGAGAACCTGAATTTCAAAAAGTGTTCAGGGTCCTTCCCGTAATCTACAAAATGAATTTCCAAGACGCAAGAGACTACATCGCACCCATCATTATCAAGCCTCTTCAAGTCCCCATGACAGACATGGAAGCCACAGAATACATTACTTTCACACAGAAAATCAGAAGAGCCCTCCAACTCACAGGCGCAAGACCGAAACTGTGGCCTGCCCTGGCTGCCAAAGGCGACATAGCCGCGAAAATGGGCCTCAAAGCAATCGGCGACAGAAACCTGCTCCTCTCAAGAGTCAGTTCTAAAAAAGAGGCGGTTCGACAGGTAGTGGAGCAACATCCAAACGAGATGGTCCTGCTGTTCAGCGAAAGCATACCCGCCTTAGAACAGATAAAACACTATCTCGCCGCCAACGGCCTGAACGCTTGGACATATCACAGCCAGATGACTGACTCGCGCAGGAGACAGACTCTTGACTACTGGGGAAAATATTTCAAAATTCTCTTAACCGCCCGCGCTCTTGAAGAAGGATATAACGTTCCACAGGTAAGCATAGGCATATTCCAAGCCTCAGGTAGAACACCTAGACGCATAATCCAGCGCGTGGGAAGAATCATACGCAAAGCTAGGAGACCAGATGGAACAGAGAAGGTAGCTCAACTCTACGTCATCTACGTCCACGGCACCATTGAAGACCAAGTAAAACAAAACATAATCACAGCCGTAACAACAGGCTTCTAAGACAACCTTACAATATTTTTTTGTCTCTGCAGTCTCTCAGCTCAACTCTCTGAGAAAGATTAAAAACCTCTGGCATCTTAATATATGCTAGAGGTCTCCAGCGTGTCAGCCCAACCAGACAAGATTGACTATAAAGTTTGCTCTACGCCAATATTCACAGTCACCGACTATGATAATTCACAAGCAAACTTCTTCAACTTCATCAAACATAATCCTCTAACGGCGAAGCCAGGTGACACGCTTAAAATCATTTTCATAGAAGAGATTTATCCTTCAGGCATGGCAAACTTGCCTGCCCATGAAGGCACAACTGTTATTGGAAGCCTGACTGGAACATTGGATTTTTACGCGGCCATATCTCAAGTTTCAAACGCGCCCGTCCTGCTTGACGTTGTTCCGTCAACTCAAAGCGCCACAATTTACCTTCCATACCCGACGCCCACTGCTGAAAGCTTTGTTCTAGCGCCATCATCAGCCTGCGATACGGCTTACCTTGAATTAACCATTAACGTGCCTTCCACGCTTGCAGACGGCACTTACCCGATAACCTTCGCGGACTTAACAACGTTTCCAGGCGGAACCGCTGATTGCTTGCCGACGGCTGTAATTGTCAGTAAGACAACGCCTCCTCCATCCTGCAGCGATTACACTGACCAACTTTCCTGCCTGAGCCACGGTTGCTATTGGTGGCCGTCGGATAACAAGTGTCACAGTTCACCGCCTTCACAGACCTGTGAAGACTACACGGATGAAACCACCTGCAACGCGAACAGTTGCTACTGGTATAACGGCTCCTGTCACACTTCACAGCAGCAGACAACTCCAAGCTTTTTAGACCAAATCTTAGCCATCCTCACAAACAAATACGTGCTCATCGGCGGAGCAAGCTTCTTGGCTCTCCTTGCCCTTTATGAAGCAGCGAAGTAGGCGATGCTTTTGACTCAATGTATGTATTGTAAAAAGGAAGTGCCCGACGCACAGTGGATGATGCACCTGCAAAAGTGTCCAGAACGAAACAAGCAGACGCCGAAAAAGGTTACGATGCAGCCAGTGTGGCCTCCTCGCGCTCCAACGTTGAAGGAACTGTTTAAAGGCTCAACCCTGAATGGCTACGTTGAAGCCGCAAGAACAAGAACTCTCACGAGTTTTCAGGACGTTGACACTTTTAAGCCAGGCGAAGTTTTAGGGTTAGACTTCAGCGAGATAGAAGTGCAGAACAGGTATCAAGTCAACTTTTTCCATAAGCCTTCAAGAATCTTGATTTCCATTCTCAAAAAGGTTCCAGGAGGACCTCACTCTCAACTGCCCACGCCCTACAGGGTTTGGCTCATGGGAGGCTTAGATCAGATGCGTTTCGACGTATCCTCTTTTGCCGAGGCAGTAGAAAGAATCAGGAAAGTCAACTTGGCTAAGGAATTTCCGAAATCATTCCAAAAAACGGCTTAAACGCAAAACTTACATAACTAGAACTACCATTATTAGAGTATGAGTGAATACAGTCCAGGCGAATTTATTCTTACAAATTGGAGTCAAGCGTTTTTTGAGTGCCGCCGACCATGGCTCATCATTAAAGTTAACCCTGACGGGACGTTGGTATCTTGGGACAGATGGTCAGGAAACGTTTACACTGTTCGGCCTTCTGAAATCATACGCAAGGTTGTCCCAGACAAAAACGCGCCGAAGGCAAGTCATGAACAGTGGATAAGCAACATTGATGTGCCCTTCCGAATTAGGCAGTTCACGGGCAAAATGACGAAGGAAGATGAGGAGAGGCTTAAAAGGGAAGAGGAAGAACGAAAGGCATACGTAAACATGGTGGCTAAACAGCTTATCTACCCATTTGAGAAGGAGGAAGCTGAAGAACACGGCTTCACAGACGTGAAGGAATACGAGAAGCAGCGAGACGCACAGATACGTGCTGAAAACAGTTTTCTCGGTTTTTACGTGGGTCAGGGAGACCAAAACCTCCTGGACGATTGGGCTTCCGACTATGGCAAGCCTGAAGATTGGCATGGCCTTGACCTGCCGGACAGGCTGCTCATTGACTACGGCTACGGATTTGATGAGAAGACCAAACGCATGTATTCCAAAAGTGGAAGGGTCGTTTCAAAAGAGGACGTTATGAAGCTTGAGGGGGAAGAGAAGTCGTTTCCAACAGGCAACTATGAGACTGACAGAGACATTGTGTTGGCAGTGCTGAAGAGATGGAACTGGGTGTTCACGAAGGACGGGTGGAAAAAAACTTGAGGTTCGTCAACGTTTATTCTTCTCATGCTAATCGAAGAATGAAATATGCTGTGTGCAAAAAGCTTCTCCGTTGGTGCGAAGCTAAAAGACTTGAAAACTGGTCATGGGGACACATAATTCAATACTTGACAAACCGATTTGGCAATCCAGTAGTAATCGTGTTTGACTAAAAAAAGAAAAAAGAAGAGGGGGAGAATTTAGCCTCGTAGTGGAGATCCGGGGCGTGCCCGCGATTTCTTGTGGATCCCTCTGACCATGTTGCCTCGTAGCTTTTGCGAGACGATTGCATTGCGCCTCATTCTGTCGGGTTCTCCGAGGGTGCTCTTGGCTGCATCGGCGAACCTAGCTTTGTTTTCAGCGAGTCCTGCACCCTTAGCGTGCCTGCTTCGCACGAATAGTGTGACGTGTTTCTTGGCTGCGGTTGCCATGATCATGATTCCGCCTTTGATGGCTGGAACTGAAACTTGCGCTGGGCTTATTCTACTCCATTTGGCTGTCACTTTCAATCACTTTATCCGTTTGTTTGCTGTGTATTAAGACGTGTGGTTTCCGATAAAAGACTGTCGTCTATTTCGTCAACATGTGTCAAGGTCTAGGCAACTTGCACTATCTTAGCGACCTTGTGAGCGCAGGTTCCGCATCTTTCAAGCCTAAAAATAGCTCGGCAGGTCGGACAATACCAGAGGGAGTTAGGGTCGTTAGGTTGTCTAGGTTTAATGATGTCCTGTCTGCAGTGGGGACAGACTAAACTCTGGCTGTTGCTCAAAACGTATCATTTGCCTGTGAGTTTACGGTAGATAACGTAGCCGATAACGGCGACTGCGGTGATTCCTACGGCAAAGATCGCAACTTGACCCGCTGTTGAAGAGGCTACTCCTCCCCCTGCAGCAGGGTCGGTGACTTGTTCAAAATATGGAAACTCCATCACGAAGTATTCTTCCGTGTTAGGGTTCACGCCCGCAAGTTTCCTCGCTAAGTCAGCAGGCATTGCATCAGTCTTTTCAACGATGGCTATGTGCGTCTTGAAGGGTAAAGAGACGGCTTTTGCCAGAATGATGTCCTTAATCCTTTTGAGCAGCGCGTGCGGATCAAAGTTTCTCGTGTCCTGAGGAGCTGACGTTTCAGCTTGTCTCGCGGTGATTTTGAGAATCTCAACAAACTGGCCTTGTGAGCCTTTTGGATAGATGACGAAGATATAGCTGTGATACATGGCGATCACTTAGGAGGCGGCGGAAGTCTGAAGCGTTCAGGCACTATTCTTACGGCTGTTCTCTGCACTGCTTTTCCGCCTGCTGTGAGTGATTTGAGAAGGCTTGGCAGAAAGATCAGCCCTATGCTTCCAACCACAACTACGCCCCAGACCCATCCTGGAACGGATGTGATGAGAAGATACAGCAGGACCATGATGAGCACCAGTCCGAGAGCCACAAAAATCATGTCGAGAGAACCGAAAATGCTTGCCCAATAGAACGGTGAACCCCTAAACTGTATCGTCACGTCGTTTGTGCCAACCGCGACATAAACGACGTGTGCGCCCTGAGCCTCAAGTTGGTCGCGTATAAGCACCGGAAGCATCACGGCTTGATCGGCTGATATGGCGTTCTGTGTTGCTATGTTGAGTTCGTAGTATGCGCCTTGAATGCTGATGTTAGGAAGCGAGGCTATGTCTAGGGGACCGTGTTTCGGTAGGTTAACTGGGGAACCCTGCACCACTTGTGGCATTGCCTTCGCCTAAACTGTTGTTGTGTTTATTGTCCAGGGCAAGAGCATGGCGTTACTTGTCCAGCAGGTATGAGGAGTCTTCCGCTCCATGTTCCTATTTCGCCTGAACTTAACACTGCTTTGACTAGCCACGTGATGTATGTGTCCGTTGTGGGCGGAGTTGTTGCCGCCGTAGCATACCAACAGAACGAGCCGCTCCACGATCCGTTTGCGTCTGTGCCGAAGTCAAGCGGGTCTCCTGCCTGTCCTCCACCGATGTAATTGTAGATTTTGCCCGTCACGTTAGCCTGCGGTTTTCCAAACATTCCGCCACTTACTTTGACAGTGATCGTTCCGTTTGTTACGCATAGTGTCCAGTCTTTGGGAGTGCCTGAAACTGTGACTTTCTTTGTTCGGGTTAAAAACCACCATAATCCGACGGCTACGCCCGCGGCCACGGGAACGCCGATGATTATTGCCTTCTTTCTCGTTGTCAATTCAACCATGTGCATCACTGAATTAGAATATATGCGGCTTCAGCATTTAAACTTTAGTGTCGTAAGACTTCCTATTACTTGTGCAGAAGAGCCGCGCCCACGCCTAGAGACATGGCGAAGGCGGGAATAAACATTGCACTTGCATAAGTGGCGGGTGCAAGGAAGCTTACGTTAAGCAGTCTAGCCACGTTTTTAGCATACACCGCGAAAGTCCATTCTTCCCCCGTGACGTCGTCTGTGCCTCCTGCAAACAACAGTCCCACAGGATAATTTGTTTTGTCTTCAAGGATCAGGCTACCGCTATCGCCATGGTCGCTGAACAGTTGCTTTCGGTTTGGATAGCACTGCACTCCAAAAGTCTGGTCAAAATCAATCTCGTCGCCTACGCAGTTGCCTTCTGCATCAACGGCTGTGCAGACGGTGATGCTTGTGTTTATGGCCATGACTTCTCCATAGGTTGTTTCCGTTGTTCGTCCCGACTTTGCGACGTGCATGTGTAGCGTGGGGTCAATAGGGTTTATCGGTATAACATTGAGTTTAGTGATTAGACGACTGCAAATCGTTTGAGATGTAGGCTCCATCAACGCTGCGTCAACGATGTTTCCTCCCGTAAGTTTTACAGGGTAGCCAAAAATAACCTTGCCAACAACGTCGTTAGGCTCAACTCCCCCATCATATTGTCCAGGCTGAACAACAGCCTGTCCGATGCTTCCGGGGAAGCTGCCGTATTTTGTTCCGAAAACGTGGGCGTTGCTGAGGCCAAGTAGCTTTCCAGTTTTGTTGTCTCGGACTAGACAGGAGAATGTGCCTGTCGGTCCAGCTCCTATGCTGTATCCCCCTAACACAGGTCGAACTCTGTCAGTATAGGTCCGCAGGGAGATGGTTCCGACTGTAACTTTCACAGGCACTCCTTCAATGGCTGAGGGCACGTTGCGAGCGGCTTCCTGAGAATCAACGAAAACTCGGATAGCTCCGTTGCTCACTCCGACACCCTTCACTCCTGGAATCTTCTTCAAGGACTCTGTGTATTTGGCCTGAACCTGTAATGCTCGTTCAACTGACGACACTTCTTTCACCTCAACTATTACTATGCCATGTTTCAGTAAAAGGTTTTCTCTTTCTTTCCTCCCCTTGTAAGTCCAATCGTGAGTATGCTGCCGATGGCAACCACTGGAACCGCTATCATAATCAGGTTAAGGGACAAGTCAAAGTCTTCCTCGTAGCCTGTCGGGTCAAAGATGTCTACGCTTCGACTGTCCCCATTCAACAGCAAACCCATGATTCCCTTCGGCTTCACCGTCACCGTGTAAGTGTTTCCAGTGGCAACATCATCGAACTCGTATGCACCGTCCACTGTTTCCACTGTTTTCCCGTCCAACGTGACCTCCGCATCCACAGACCCAAACGGACCGTTCACAGTTCCAGTCAGAGTTGCCGTCTTACCTGGCTCGGCGGTTGGATGGCAAGCATTACCCCACCAGAAGCAACTGTTAGCAGTGCAGTCAGCCTGATTGTTAATGTCCGTGCAGACTTTTGTTGCGTGACAGGTCCCGTTATACCAGAAACAGCCTGCCGCTTTACAGCTAGGACCGTCCGTGTGAGAACTGCAGGGAACAGCCACAGACGTAACGGTCAACGCGATGTCCACAGAATGGTTTAGTGAACCACTTATGCCAGTCACGGTTATCGTGTAGGTTCCTGCGGGAGTGGCTTGAGGCACGGTTATGGTTAGTGTGGACGTGGCTGTGCCTCCCGCGATTGGCGTAATCGGGTTGCTGCTGAAGGCGAAAGTAGGTTTAGTGGAGGGTATCGTTCCTTTGGCGATGCCTGCGCTGAGAGTGACGGCAGAGTTAAAGCTGTTCAGTGAACCCACGGTAATCGTGCATGAACTTTGACTGTTCTGTTGAACTGAAAGAGATGGTGAGGAGGGACATCCGGCGTTCACGGTGAAGTCAGGCGTAGGTGGACCAGTTGGGTGACATTTGTAGCCTGACCCATCATCCCACCAGAAGCAGCTATTAGCAATGCAGTCAGCCTGATTATTAATGTCCGTGCAGACCTTAGTGGTATGACAGGTGCCATTATACCAGAAGCAGCCACGGGTCTTGCAGGTGGGTGAATCTGTGATTTGCTCACAGGTTTGACCTTGAAGATGAGCATTAACTGTGGAGGGATCAAGTGTTGCCCAATAATCCGCTAAACGTCCTGTTGCCATGATTTTTGTGGGGTCAATGGTAGCCATGTAGGGTGGCTGATAGGAAATCGCGCTTTTCAGTGTGGGTGAAAGGAAGGAAGCCCTTCCGAGGGTGCTTGTGTTGAAGAAGTTGAGTTTTACTTCGCCGTCTTTGACCAAGGTGGCTGCATATAAAGTGTGAGATCCGGAAGTGGGCATACAGTGTCCGTATTCTATGGTAACGTAACCGTTTGCTATCATTTCAGGAGTCAGTATTCCCATTAACCCGAATACGACTTCTTGTAATAGACAACTTACATCAATATGATTGCCAACATATAAGGTCTCATTCATCATTGAACCTTGAATATAATACGGATTCTCTTTTATTTTGGCGTAGGGAACTGCAAACCATAGTGGAGGGTTTGTAGAATATGGGTCAGGGTCGTATCCTGTCGCAGGGTCAGTTAGGATTAGACCGATTTGCACTTGAAATACTTCGCCTGCAACAAATTTCTGCACTACGTCCTGATACGCGTTTCGGAATTGTTGGAACCTTGTCATTACAAAGGTGATATTTGGGTCAGTGTCCAATCTTATAACTGCGTTGAATGGTGAACCGACACCTATCGTTCCACCCCAAGAGGGGTATTTTAAGCCAATGAACCCTGTTAGGTTAAAATTCGATGACCCAAGGGTAAACGGGTCCGTCGCGGTGCCAAAATAACCTCCAGTTACTCTGATTACAGTTTGGTCGAAGGAAAAAGGATGTGCGTTAAAAATAGGCCAACCAAAATGTAAGGGCGTTGCCCAGGAACGCCACACCTTATTTGTAGGAGGCCCAGTATTAATCTGTCCACAGTATTGTCCCAGAGAAATTTGGGAGTCATCAGCTTCGTAAGCCATGCCACCAAAGCCACCATCGAGCTGTCTCCTAACATAAAACATGGCGTCGCCTGTTTCAGGGCAAATTATGGGTCCGCCGTCAACATAACTATCAACTCGGTAGCCAACCCAGTTCCTCATACCGTGTGGTTGTAATCCAGGTAACGTGTGGTCAGCGAAACCCATAATCTTGTTTAAGCCGCTTATATTCACTGCCCACATATACGGGTAAGCAGGGTCAGCAAAAAACTGTGAACAACTCGTGTCAACCCCGCCAAGCCAAGCGGGATTTACTAGAGGCTGAAGATTGTTGCCACCATATGAGCAAATATCAACCTTGTCCGTGCGTCCATCTACTTCATCACTGAAGAATGGTTGCACTATTTGGCAGGTGCGGTTTGCTAACGTAAAATCTAGCTCCCATGAATCTTTTAAAAGCATCCCGTCTGGCAGGGTATTGATGGAATTTCCGTCTGAATTATTTTGGTCAAGGGGTAAATCCCTATCTATGAAAAACTGCGCATCATAAGGTTTCGTTTCCGCAGCAATTCTCAGACTCAAATGATGTGTTCCAGCAGCTAAAAATAAATCTGCTCCACAAATCAGATAGGAAAGAGGCTCGACTTGCCTGGTTAACCCTGCAATATAATTGGCGTTGAGCCCAAAATCTTTAGGAACGGCAAGCGTTCCAGCAGGGTCAGTTATAACTTTGCTAAAGCCTTTACTGGCACTTTCATAGTTTGAGACCACGTATTTTCCATCAATCTTCCAGGCAAATGAACGTGCTACAAGGTCAAAGTTTCTTGCGAGAGCGGCAACCATTATGCGGTGTTGAATGCACGACAAATGTCACACCACCGTTACGATATCTGGAAAATTCACGACGTTATACCCTTGATTGCAGCCTACATCAATACAGTAAAGTATGAGGACACTATACTCTCCTTTCGGCGTAGTTGAAGGAATAGTTCCGAAGTCTAAGACAATGTTTGATATTGCTTGAGGGGGAAGAAAACTGTTAGTTGAAATTGCCTCAGCGTCAACCTCGCGCGGAGTTGATGGAATAATGTTTCCGTTGGCATCATAGAGAAACCTGTAGAGGAATCCAACAATTTGCACCGTCACCTTTGAAGCTCCGTTAACTATGTTTAATGGCACGTTCACATCAAATGTAATCTTTAGTCCTGAGCCAGCGGCAACATTAACCATTTTTTTTCCTCAAGTTGCAGTTATCTGAAAGGTTTTAGTCACTTGAATACCGACTGAATTGGGAGGCGTATCTGGAAAAATTACGCCGACCATGAGGATATGGATTCCAACTGTTGCAGTTGTTCCAGTTAACAGTATGGTGTAGTGTATAGGGTTGTCTGCACCGTTCGGCCTAGTAGTTTTGGTTTGTGTGTTAGATAAGCCGTCCACTTCTTGTAGCACGCCACTCACTATATCTCCAACCACGGCTATTCCAATGTAATTTACTGTGCCTGTGTGTCCGCCAACATCGACGACGTCAAACTCAACCGTAATTTTTTGTCCGACTGGAAAGGAAAAGTCCGCCATTTCAGAGGCTTCCTTTTTTTCTACTGAAACGTAATCCTGCTAGAATCGCGGCTGATACGAGTCCCGCTGCTACGCCTCCTACCGCGCCGAAAATCATGCCTTTAATTCCTAGCTGCACGTCAACAGTGTAGGTTTTGGCTTCGGCAAAGTTGACCACCGCTACGTATGCATCGTATAGGAAGCCAGGAGTCACCGTCAACTCGTAGTCCGTGTTGAGTGACAGTTCTGAAAACGCGAATTGTCCATGAGCGTTTGTTGTGGTTTCGTCTCCATCTATCGAAACGGCTAGTCCCGCCTGAACCGTGCCCATGAAGCCACGGACCATGCCCTGCAGTGATGCTGTATTCACAACCGTCGTCACATGGACTGTTACTTGAGCCTGATGAGAAAGTGCACCACTTGTGCCGGTCACAATTATGATGTAGTCTCCGACAGGACAAGCTGCATCCGCAGTTACGGTAAGAATAGACTGCCCAGGAGGAGTTACTTGCGCATCACTTAACGTTGCTGTTCCAATGAACCCTGATGGAAGTGCATCAACGGCCAAGCCAACAACACCGCTGAATCCGTTCACGGAATCCAAATTGATGTCGGACTCGTCAGACGCACTCGGATGAATGTATAGGTCTGCTGGCGCAGCAACAATCGTGAAGTCGGGAGTTCCCGGTTCAGCAGTTGCATGACACGTGTTGTCAGACCACCAGAAACAGCTGTTGGCAACACAATCAGCCTGATTGCTAAGTTGGTCACAGGTAGGAGCTGTCGGATGGCAGGCGCCGTTATACCAGAAACAGCCTCGAGCTGTGCAAGTGGCCTTATCTAAGATTTGATCGCAGGTGGGTTGAGGCGAAGAATGGCAAGCGCCATCATACCAGTAGCAGCCGTTGGCAGTGCAGTCAGCCTGATTATTAAGTTGGTCACAGGTTGGAGCTGCCGCGTGGCAGCTTCCGTTATACCAGTGGCAGCCGTTAGCTTCGCAGGTAGCTTGGTCAGGCATGGTGTCACATGGCGGAGCCGACGGAAGAACTGCCAGTGAAATATTGACAGTGCGTGACTGAGTGATGCCAGTTGCGGACACGGTAATGCTGTAAGACCTAGGCGTTGCTGTTGCTCCAACATTCACGCGTAATATGGAAGAAACTGAGCCGTTTGGCGGAGGAGTAACCTGAGACGGAGTCATTGAAGTCGCGATATCCGTTGTTTGTGGAGTCACCGCCACAGTGAGGGTTACATTTTCATTGTAGCCGTTCTGCGATGTTATGGTGATGTTGGACGTGTTAAAACCGCCTTGTGTAATGGTTAATGTTGCTGGATTGGCCGAGATGACGAAGCCTGGAATGGCTTTGAAGAAGGCTTCCAACGTGTGGTCGTTATCCATTGGAACGGTGATTGTGGCAGTTCGGCCCGCGTCTGCGTCGTCTAAAATCCATCTGTCAAGCATGAATCCAGTTTTAGGAATATTCCGCACGTCAACACTGTCGTCTGCACGCACAAGATACTCGTTTGGAAGCGGATTTGTCGTTCCCATGCCAAGGTCGTTTACGCTTATCACGAGAGAGTATGCTGGATAAACCGTGAACTCAACACGGTCAGTTTCAGTTACAATCTGGTCAACGTAGTAGCCACATCGAACAGTCACCTGAAGTGGAGCATAATCCATGTTATACAGTAGGTCAGTGTCAAGATGGTCTCCCCACCAGTCGTAACCTTGAGGGTTGCCCATGTGGTCTGTGAAGCTTATTTCTCCCCATACCTGTGCATTGTGAGGAACATTGGTGACGACGAGTGCTGTTCGGCCCTGTTTGAAAAGCAGATGCACAGGTCCAGAGATGATGAGTGGAGCTTCACCATCTGGAAAAACAACGTAGTCAACGTTTTTAACCGCTTCAGAAACCGTGATGAGACTTATGGCGACAGGTTTGTTTTGGCTCATATAGAGTCTCCTGTTTAGTATTAAATCGTAAGACATATTTGAATCTTAGCCCAACCGAGCAGGCCAGCTTATCCATCTATCAACGCGTTCGCGAAGACTCGTGTCAAAAAGGCCGACTCCCCGAACACGACGCTGCATCAGGATTCCTCCCCCTAACACGCATGCGCTGCCATTCCAAACCCAGGGTAAAGTGCAAGTGTAGCCGCAGGTGCCTCCTTGGTAGGTGCAGGTAGGAGTTCCCCCTTCACACATTTTTGAAGTGCAAATGCAGCCGCCCTTAGTGCAGGTGCAATCGTTAGAGGTTGCGGTGCTGTTAGGATCGCTCGGAGTTTGACAGACGCCAGTGCAGACTTGTGACCTACAAGATACGGCTGAAGCGCAATATTCCTCATTGTAATTGCACACTCCAGAAGAGACAATGCATGATTTGCAGACCATTGTGTAGCCAGGGTTAGACCCTGCGCCGAGGTGATGTCCTATCCAGATGATGCTGTGATGTTTGAAGCTCCACCAGAAAGTGCCTTTCCAGTTGGTAACGAAGACCCATCGCTTCAAAACTCTCAGCATTTTCTGTGCTTGGGAAATCTCTTCGTTTTCAAAGTAGAGGGGAACTCCTTCACCTGCCTTTTCAAGCAGGAAAATGGGCACGTATCTTCTGCCGTCGTAAACATATTCTTTCTCCTGTTTGATTCGCTTCTCAAGACGCTTCACAATTTTCCTTGACATTTTCATAGCAGGAGAGTCTAGAAACGGCAGACGGCTATGGTCTGAATAGCCTTTCTTAACGTAGTATTCCTTCCATTTTTCTAGGCAGCTCTTACAGGTCACAGCTACCACGTATAGGTTTTGTTGACAAGCGAGTTTGCTTTAGCAGCGATTTTCAGGATAAGGTTGTATTGCGTTTGAATCCTCATCAAAATGTAGTCGTCTATCGTTTTTCCAGGGTTGTCGGCTAGCCAGTAAGTGGCATCGGCGCGGGTGATGGTGACTTGAAACTGAATTGCCGTGCTGCCCACAGCAAGGTCCGAAGTTATAACCAGATTGATAACGTCGGCGTCCACAACGTCAACACGGGCCACACTTACCGTAACCATCTTTAACTCTCCTTAGGACGTGTCTGTTTCGGAATAGACGATTTCATAAGCAACCGTTACGTTCGTGCTCAAATATATGTTTAATGCTTTCCCCGCAGCCGTCGCAAAATGGTAGGCGGGATAAGGAATGAAAGGGCTGGCAACTCCTTCTCTCGCTTGGAACTGCCAAGGCTGTCCAATGGCTGCGGCGCTTCCGCCTGTGTCACTGTAAAACGTTGCCGTCACCGTCCCCTGTCCTTGAAGACTGTATTTGTGAACTTTGATAAGTTTGGTAGCGAGCGCGTTGACTATGCTGTTATCTCCAGTGTTGGCGACCGTGCCTACCTTCGTTAAATAGCTTGCTGAATCATGTTTCGTGCTCTGAGACAGATAGCCAATACTGTTTGTTCCTGTTGGAAGAGCTGCACTAATCGTGACTGCTCCGGTGTTGCAGACGGTTATGTGACTGTCAATCGCGGCTAAATGCCCTGCTTCAAGAGCGAGAGCTGACGTGTTCAAATTCGTGCCCGCATTAGCCGTCACTGAACCCGCGATTGCTCCCGTGTTGCAAGTGGTTATGTGACCGTCAATCGCGGCGAGATGACCGCCAGCCTCAAGCGCACGTGTAGAGAGTGCAACATCTAGCTTCGCAAGAATAGCGGCAAGGTTTCCTCCACTTTCAAGAGCTAGAGCTGACGTGTTCAAGCTCGTGCCAGCGTTAGCCGTGACGGACCCCGTGACCGTAACGGAACCATCAATGGTTATGCTGTTTCCGCCGTCCTGAATGTTAACGGCAGACGCGCCAGCAGCGTTGTTTATGGTTACGTCTCCGATATCTGTGCCAGAAAGAGCTTCCTGTAATGCAACTTTCAGGTTTCCCAGAGACGATAGTGACGCGGGAAGGTTGCCGATTTTGCCGATGGTTCCAATGCTGTCTATCATGCTGATGTTAACGTTCTGGTCGAGCAGGTTAATTTTAAACAAATAAGGAAGAACGGTAGGTGCAAGAGTGGTGTCCGAATACATAAAATACACGTAGTTACCCCAATACGCCAAGCTAACTGGCAAAGTTGACTTGGCCGAAGTGTATGTGTCAAGTTGCGCGGCATAGGCAAAGCTGTTTAGGTTTACCTCTGTTACAAGATTATTGTGCCCTGCTACCGGAGTCATCGCGCAGAAGAGAATGGGAGTAACATCGGCATAACCCATGGCTAACGCGGTTATGTCTTCATCCATACCGTATGGGTTTAAATCGCAAGTTGCAGTTAACCCCAGAATAGACGTGTATTTTTCGATTTGGCGAGCTGATGTTATGCTGTTGCGCATGGCAACATAAAGCGAACTATCTACACTCGTATCCATGATGAGGCCCGTAATCACGCCTGCGGAAGTAGCCGTATAAGCCTCAGCGAAGGTTGTCGGGTTTATGGCTACGAGACCTGTGGTTCCGCCGACGGCATAGACATAAGTTGGGCCTATTGCTAGAAGGCTGGAAACTCCTTTTGACGGGGTTAAATTGCCCACTGAAAGGAACGTGCTCAGGTCTATTTTGTAAACTTTCCCATTAACGGCTGCAAACAGGTAAGTTCCGTTTGAAACCACGCTTGTAATGCTTCCAGAAGCCGTAACGTTCAAGTCTCTTCCTTTCACAACCGTCTCCAAAGCAAACTCAGTCACGTAATTGCTAGTTGTAAGTGAACCGACGTAAACGTGTCCAGTGTCAGCGTAGATGCAACTCGCATCACTGTGACCTGTGCCCGAGATGGCTACAAGGCTAAGAGTTGCCGCATCTATACATCCAACATAGCCGCCAGCAGCCATGTAGATGAAGTCTCCCTGCCTACACACAAACGCTTCATACGGCATACTTGGATAACTTTTTGAATCAACAATGGTGAACGCGGAAATCGGGTTAATCTTGCTAATCTGAGTGATTGAGTCAATCAATGTGATGTCCGAGATTTTGTCAATCAACGCCACGTCAGTAATCTTGTCTATCAGGACGATGTCATCTATCTTTTTAACCTCATCAATGAGAACGACATCGGAGATTTTGTCGATAAGCGCAATGTCCGTGATTTTATCTATCAGGGCGACATCCGTGATTTTTGAGATGGTGTCTATGAGGGTGATGCGGTCTATGAGGTCCACGCTGGCTACGTTGGCTATGTTGGTGATTGAGGAGATAAGTCCTATGGTGTTGATGGTGTTGATGGTGTCTATGAGGCCGATGTATTCTAGGCTGTGAAGGCTTAGCGCGTCGTCTGTTTTTCGTATGAGGTAAGCGTCTGATCTAACGTAGTAGTCCGTGCTACCTGCATTTTTTGTGGCAAGAACTTTTATGGAAACCGTGTGGTTGCTTCTGAAGTTAAGCCCGACAGCCACGTTCAAGTATTTGTAGAGGCTGAGAGCATTATACAGGTCATAAGTGTTAGTTGTGGAGTCAACTTTGACGGATACGTTTCCACAGTCGGGGCCTGTTTTGAAACGGATAAAAAGAGAGGCTCCTTTAAACGTGAACGTTAACGTGTCGTTCAACGTTTTGCTCTGGTAGTAGCTGGCTCCAACCGCGTCTAAATCGTTGACGACAGTCCATCCTGCCGTCTTAGTAACTTTTGCATTAGCCATGTCATAGAGTGTGACGTTAGGAGCAACTAACGCGACAGGAGATCCGGTGACTCCAGGACTCTTGCCCACTCCACTTCCCGACGACATAAGGTATAAGTGGGTCTTCGTGAATATTAATATTTAAGCGGTTTCTGAGGATACGCTTTTAAATTCAGCATGCATAATGAGAAAACATGGCTGTCACTGAGGAGCAAATCGAGTTAGAAGACTGGAAGCTTGAAAAGGGCAAGTGTAATTTCTTCAAAAGGGGAGACGTTCTTTGCCATTATGGAACGGTAACGGTCAAGTGTAGTCCACTGAACTGCATACGAGTGAGCAAGGCTGCAAAGGAAAGTTTACGATGTGGAGACTGCCAGAAGTTTCATACTTGTGACATGAGGGTGGTCACTGGAAACGCTGACATGCCCTGTGAGAACATTGAGATTTAACTTGCGCCCGCTATTCTGTCAACGATTTTGTTCCAGTCGTCCTCATTATACAGTGTGCCGTCGCATAGAACTTCAGTCCTGACGGGGTCAGAGCTGTTGTTGTAAGCCACGAATTTCACCTGTTTTCTTGCATAGAAGAACCTGCGGGTTACATTTACAGGCGCGTTTATTTCGCCGTAGAACCGTTGAATCTTTTCTCTTTCAGCTCCATCCACGATGAACAGCACGTAAGCGTCTTCAGTGTAGTTTACCGCTAACTGTTCAATGTGGAAAACGTAGCCTGTTGGAACCTGAAAGGAATAGACGATGACATCCTGCTGATTTGCCGTGAGGTCAACATACTGGTGAGGGTTATAGTCGAAGGCGTTAAGGCTCTTCGGAGTTTCATGTAGGAGAGGCTGTGGGGATGGGGACACCGCAGGGATGGGAACAGATAGGCTTCCCTGCGGTGTCGTGGGGGATGTTGGAAGACGGGTGGCTATTTGGTCAGCTAGAATGATTGCTTCCGCAAGTCGCAGGCCATGTTTATACACTTCATTGGACATTCTCTCAGGCTCTCATCACTGGAAGAGGGAGCACGGCTATCAAGTGTCCTTTGTCGTCATACTCGTATTTAACGCCCTGTGGCGTTGTTGAAGGCGGGTTCATCAGTCGGAATATGAACCAACCCATAAGCGCGCCTACTGATACTCCGGCTATGAAGCCGAATAAAGCATAAAAAAGGGGGGATTCATGGTTTTCAGTCATGGCTCAGCACTGCTCTGAGGCTTTTGTTGAAGGCTTTGCGGTCTATGATTTTGATATATAGTATTTCGCAGGTGACGTTGGCTGTTGTGCCTCCTGCTGAGGTGAGGCTGCAGTCGAGTTTGACCTGTTTTTTGAAGGGTCTAGGTATTTTGCCGATGTATTGATGACGATATGTGGTTGATCCGGCGTCGTATTTTGTTAGCCATCCGCGATGGGGAGTTTCGGTTGTTTCTCCATTGTTATACATGGCGAGTATCGTGTCGCTCGGCATCGGGATGTCGTCTATGTAGAGTTTCGGTTGCACGTAGTTGTCTGCGGCGTATGTTACAATGCTCAGTAGCCATCCTTCACCGCTAAAGTTGTCGACGGGTATTGTGTCGCCTTTATTGATTGTCTTAGTTTCTATTGGCCTATACTCGTAGGTCCAGCCTTTGAGCAGGGGAAGCAACGAGAATATGTCCATGTCTCGGCCTCTAAGGTTCGTAGATTTCGATTGTTGCGTTCAGATGTGCCAGCGCGTCTTGGCTTCCTTGGCTCCACGTGAACTGTATGCCTAGTTTTCCGTCTCGGCTTGGTCCGACCACGATTGGCCGTTTCATCTTTTCAGCTTCAACGTAACTATTAGCTGCTAGATACCATGAACGAACAGTTGTCCATGATGGTGAAGTTGCGTCGGGGCAAGTTTGCAGTGCGAACGTTGTCGCGTTTGTGCCTGCCGTCATTTCAACGCTCCAGATGCGTGCTTTTAGGCCCTGTGGAATCCGAATATAGGTCACTGCACTGTTGAAAAAGTCGTTTGCCAGGCTCAAGCTTCCTGTCTTGTCGCTGCCGTTTGTGACTCCGTGAACCGTGATGAGCCAGCTTGCTTTAGGAGTTCTTGTTTTGTGCATTACCGTAACGCCTCCTGTATCTGCTGCAACGCCTGACTGTCAGGCGTGTAGCTTGGAATGTATGGAATCGCTTTAGCTCCTAGCAGATCAAGCATGTCGCCGAAGTTTGCCTGTTCAACCGTTCCGCCTAGCGGGGTCATGTGCGCTGGAACGCGGTCTTTGATTATGTTGAGAATCGTCTGAGCGTCGTCTATGAAGTCTGTTTCGTATTGGGCGTAAACGAATTTGATGTATGTCTGCAGGTCAATGTTGGTTTCGTTGGCTAGGACGATGCCGTAGCGGATTTTGGGCGCGTATGCCAGTTCAGCCATTCCTCGGCTGAACCCGAACTCGATGGAAGTGGCTAAGTCGTTGCTTGGGATGACTCCTCTGAACTCCTGCGGCGTTGTGCCTTTAGGGATGCGTGTGAAGATTCGCAGTATCTCAGGAGTCACATACATATACGCGTGGAACACCGTGTCTTTGTCAGCGTGATAGAACATGTCTGGCTGAGTTGTAGTGTCAAGTCTGCTGTAGCTGAACACTGTTTCTGTGCTGTAGTTGAGGGTTGGGATTACTCCTGCGACTGCGGGACTAACTGGCGTGTAGGGAAAATGGCCGTATTCGAATGTTTCATATCCGTAGTTGAGCCTGCGCTTCACTTTGAGTGGCACGATGGTGTTGTTGAAGGGAAAGTAGAGCACGATTGGAAAGCCGATGTTCACTAAGCCTTTTTCATCAACTACTCTATCCAAGTTTAACACACACTCGTTTAATAGTATCGTAAGACTTCATTTAAAGCTTTTTCTCGTTGCTCATGGAGTTAGCTTTTTGCCGTAGAATTTTGAGATGAGAGCAAGGTCAGTTATGTCCACTTTGCCGTCTTGGTTTAGATCGTATGTGGGATCCCATCTTGGACCGCCCTCATGCGTCCACATGTGTTGGGCAACAACAGCAATGTCGTCAATCAGTATTTTTCCATCATGACCAAAGTCAAGGTCAGCTAGAAAACCCCAGTCAGACGTGACGTCGAAACTGAAACTTGTGATGCCATGAATGGATGACGATATGGCCAATGTAAGATTCAACGCATGGATTTGGTTCCGCTGAAGAAGAGTAAACATCAGCCAGTCGCTAGTCAAAGTCATATACTGCGCAAATTCAGGTGGAACAATATTAAGCGGGTATATATTGACTAGGAAGCAGTCAGGTTTGCCAGTCTCATTCTTCACATATACCGTCTTAGTCTTTGATTCTCCTGGATCCATTGTGCCCCAATCAATGTTACTTAACGGTATTGTGCAGGCAGCATCAGCATAGAAATTAGGTGCGCCAGCCATTCGCATCACTATTTCTGTTATATGTGGACTTCAGATTTAAATGTGATGTGCGTCTTAACAGGTTTTAAAACCTTAAACATGGTCTTCGGGAACTAAGGCTATCAGTCTTTTAAGCTCTGGCACAGAGAGTTTGCGAGCTGACTCGCTTGTGATCTCTGGTAGTAGCCGTAAACGTCTTTCGTCAGATACGTTGCATGCGAGCACTTTGCCTGGACTGATTACATAGTGCGTTCCATATTCTTGTGTGTTCAAGATTTCGTATTCGTTGATTAAACACTCATGGATTTTCTCGCCTGGACGTATTCCCACTATTTTGACTGGATAGTTTTTTCCAGCTAACGCTTCAACAAAGTCAACTATTGTATGTGCCGGTATATTTGGCACATATATTCTGGGCACATTCCACAAGTTGTCTTTGACGGCTATCATCACCAACTCGATTGCTTCTTGGAGGGTTATGATGAATCGAGTCATGTTTGGATGAGTCAATGGAATGCGTTTTTTTTCTTTAATTAGTTGTCTAAAATAGGGAAGGATGGAGCCTCGGCTTCCCAGCACGTTACCGTATCGAACCACTGGGAGAGAACATGGAGCGCTCAGCCAGATTTTTTCGCCTACAGCTTTAGTCATCCCATACAGGTTCACTGGCTTCACGGCCTTATCAGTGCTGAGCAAGATGGAGTTACTAAGACAGTGTTTTTCGCAGGCGCGTTTCACGTTCAGAGTCCCGTTAATGTTTGTCTGGATGGCCTCGGTAATGTTTTGTTCGCAGCGGGGTATCACTTTTAAAGCGGCTGCATGAAACACGATATCCGCCTGTCTGACTGCTTCTTCAACCCGCGCATAGTCTCTGACATCGCCAAGCATGAACTCTAAGTGTGAGTCGTTAAACTCGTGTGCCATTACTTCTTGTTTCCATTCGTCTCGACTGAAAATCATGATTTTTGCGGAGACATCAAGATTTAATAGGCTACGAGTCATGTATTGTCCGAAGCTGCCTGTTCCGCCTGTAATTAAAACTCTTTTACCATAGAACACTTAGCTTTCACTTCGCCATTTTGGAGGGGGACTTATCTGCATCATGAAGTCTATGAGGTCATCTCTGGCCTGTTCAATATCGCTTTTGCTCATCGCTTCGGTTTCCATGACAACGTTTCCTTTGAACTCTTTGCCGACCATGGCAAGCTCAGTTAGGTCCGTGGTCAGTATTTTGACGTTGTATTTTTCAGGGTGCTCCGCTACGTCGCATCCTGGAAACGGTGTGAATACGCTTACGTTCCAGAAGTCAGGCGGACATTGTTTCATCAGTTTCTTGGTGGCTTCGACTGTTTCAAAAGTTTCGCCTGGACTGCCCACGATTAAGCCGACCTTCAACTGGATTCTGCCTTTCTTGAGAGCTTTCATGGCGTGTAGGTTTGTCTCCACTGTGGTTCCCTTGTTAAGATTGTCCAGAATTTTTTGGCTGCCAGTTTCTACGCCCAAGATGACTTCTTTGCATCCTGCTTTGCTCATGGCTTTAACGACGTCTTTGTCCACAGTGTCCGCGCGGCTTAGACATCGCCAAACTATGTTTAGTTTCTCAAATTCTTTGCACAGATCGAACACTCGTGCCCTGTTGATGCAGAAGGTGTCGTCATGAAAGTTGAAGCCGTGGTATCCCATTGAGGCTATGACCTGCTGTATTTCCGCCACCACGTTTGCGACGCTGCGAAACCTTACTCTTCTTCCAAAGACGCTGTGGCTGCCGCAGAATATACAGCCATACGGACATCCGCGACTGGAAATAATGCTCACTGCGGGAGCCATAAGATCTGCGCCCCAGTAGATTCCGCGCTTATACTTTTTCCAGTCAATCAGATGACGGGCGGGAAAAGGCACTTCATCCAAGTTTATTATAGGTTCGCCGTGTATGATGTTGCTATAGCGGAGGACAACAAATGACTCACATGCGCGCAATATGTTTTCAAGCGCCTTCTCGCCTTCGCCCACAACTGTGATGTCAAATTCGCTGGCAAAGCCGTCGTAGGGACGAGCTGAAACGTGCGGTCCTCCGCATACTGTCAACGTGCTTGGATACTCTTGTTTTAGCCGTTTAGCCAAGTTCACGGCTGCAGGCCATTGGGGACTCGTGGCCGTCACGCCGTAAAGGTCTGCTCCGGGAAGCGGGTCATCTAAAGTTTGCATGTCCACTATTTCAACGTTCCACTCGTTCTGTTCGGCTATGGCGGCAAGGTAGAGGAGGCTGAAGGGCGCATCGATATCCGCGATGAACTGAGTGTATGGAGGCTCGATTAGACAGAGTTTAGGCAGGTTTTCCCAACCATTCAACATATTTTTTCAAGCCGTCTTCAAAGGAAACTTTAGGCTTGTAGCCAAGTTCTCGGGCGCGGGTTATGTCGGCTTCCAGTTTATACACGTCGTTGATTCGCGGTTCCTTATGAACGAGCACGCGTGCTTCTGGCGAGACATCGCATAATCGCAGGACTTCTTCTGCTAAATGGTTGATGGAAACCGCTTTTCCACTTCCGATGTTGACTGTTTCGCCGTTGTTGAGTTTTGAAAGTAGTAGTATGCCGTCCACGGTGTCTGAAACGTAGGTGAAGTCTCGGCTCTGCTCTCCGGATCCCTCGATTACCAGTGGCTCGAAGCGTTGTGCGTGTCTGATGAAGCTTGTTATGACGGGCGAGTAGTGGTCGTCTCGGAGGTTAGGTCCGAAACTGTTGAAGGGTCTTATGATGACTGCGGGAACGTGGTAGTATTGATTGTAGTATCTGACGTATTCTTCTCCCATCAGTTTTGTCACGCCGTAGATGGACTGCGGGTTAGCAGGATGTTTTTCGTCCATGGGTGCATACTTGCATGTGCCGTAGATTTCGCTTGAGCTGATGTAAACCACCTTGCTCTTTGCCTTTAACGCTGCGACACAGACATTAAATGTCCCACCTGCGTTGATTCTGTGGGCAAGCATGGGGTTGTCGTTGCACATTTCCAGGCATTTAACGGCCAGATGGTAAACAATGTTTGATTGTGCCACAAGTTCATGAACAAGGTCGAAGTCAGCGACGTTGCCGTTGACGATTCTCACTTTGTTGGATTGCTGCACGTTTCTCGGGTCGCCAACCGAAAAATCATCTAAAACCGTGACCGTGTCTCCCTGCCTGACTAGGGCTTCTACAAGATTACTGCCTATGAAGCCTGCCCCGCCCGTGACGAGTGCTTTCATCGTTGCACCTGCCTATAATAATCGACTGTCTTCCGTAATCCTTCTTTGAAGGGTGTTTTCGGCTTCCAGTCGAGCATTGTTTCAATTTTGCTCGTGTTTGCCTTTATCCATTTTATGTATTTTTTATGGCTTACGTTGTAGTGTGGATGCACATAGTTTTCAGCTAACTGGTTAATCATGTATGCCAAGCCGTTCAGGTTAACTGCTTGTGCTCCAACATTGAAGGTTTGGTTTGCAGCTTTCTGGTTCATGCAGGAGATAAATGCGTCTGCAACGTCTTCCACGTAAACGAAGTCTAAAGTCTGCGTTCCATCATCGTGAATTTCCAAAGACTCTTTTTTAAGCGCCTGTGGAATCCATTTTGTGAAGACAGACGTGTATAAACCATCATCGTAGGCGTTGGGACCATACACGTTGAAGATTCTGAGGATGACATATTCAACTTCGCATGGATGTGTTGTTCCTGGACAAATGTATGCTGCCCGTAATATGTTTTCAGCGGCTAATTTAGACACGCCGAGCAGGTCTTTCGGTTGGGCTGGATGGTTTTCATCCACGGGATTGTAATTTGGGTCGCCGTAAACCCAGCTTGTTGACGCGAAAATTATTCTTTCCACGCCGTTTTTCTCGGCTGCTCTTTTGACGTTCCATGTTCCCTTAATGTTGACGTCTATGGCTCTTTCAGGGTCTTTGTTAACCCAATGGCTGAGAATGCCCGCCAAGTGAAAGACAACATACACGCCGTCCATAATGCCGGTGAGGTCCTCGTAATTTCTTATGTCAGCAGTAAGGTAGTGTGCTTTTGGGTTTTCGTTTTTGCCCCGCCAGTTGCTTGTTGTCACGTAGGTTTCGTAGCCCATGTTAACTAGGAGGTTCACAAGATGTGAGCCTATGAAGCCTTTGCCGCCTGTTACTAAAACTTTCAAATGAATGTTCCCTCCGCGTATTTCTTGTCTCCGTCTAGCCTTTTCTGTCTTTCCTCTTTAAGGTTGATTGTGCCTTCTGCCTGAAGCTTTTTCCATAAGAGAAAATATTGTTTCTTGCTGCCCTCGTGTCCAGGGTAGCCTTCCTTGTGTTCAAAGGGAAACTGCCATTTGTGTTCGTTGCGACATAGTTCGGTGATGTGGCACGTTGTTTGGCAATACACGTTTTTAATCCATTCTATGTCCTCATCTGTGTAAGGTGTCTCGTTTGCGCGTGGGCGTGCAAAAATTCGGTTAAACCAGATCAGCGGCAGATTGCATTTGATGGTTATTCCTGATTCTTTGGGAACTTTTGGACACCATTTATCCCAGTTTGTTCTCACTCGGATGAGGTATGTGTCCCTGAACATTCTCAGTTTAGGTCCGTATCCGAGCAGCTCTAGTCTGCTGCCCATGTCGCAGTCCAGCAGCATTCGGTCTCCGTCAAACGCTTGGTTGAAGCCGTTAGCTTGCAGGAGAGATTCAAGGGAGGCGGAACTTACGCCGAAAAACCAGTTCCATAGCCACGGCTCCGCGAAGTATTCACGGTTATTGTCTTTAAAAACTTCTTTGTATCTGTGTTCAAAGGCAACGTATTCGCCGTGGTAGCCGCACAGGTCGTATTCGACTGGGGGCTTCGTGTCTTCCCAAGGATAAGCCATTTTTAACTGTGTTTGGGCTTCTTCTGGTCCACTGTATCTGACTGTTGGGTCAAGTGGTGATCCGTCAGAGTTAACTTGGACAGGTTTGGCGCCGTCAGTTTCTTTCCGCTTCACGTATGATTCATCGTAGAAATACCATGCTAACGGGAAGTATCCTTCTTTGTAATGTGTCCACAACCGTTCCATAAACTGTTTTGGAGCCATAAACCCGTCGCCTGTGAGAAAAACAAGTTCGCCGTCGCTGTAGATTATGCCTTTGTTGTATTGCGTGCTAACACCAGGCCAGCCTACCTCATGCCAAGCGTTGGGTGCTGCGGGAATGTGTTTCACTTTGAAAGGCAACTTCATGTTTGTGAAGTAGTCTTTCCGTTCATCGTAGAGCACGTCCACGAGAACCCATTCAAAATCCATTTCGGTCTGAAGTTTAAAAGACTCCAACATGGGTTCAAAAAGGTGCAGTTCAGGCCTGTTCACGTATGGATGGTCCGTTCGAGCCGTGATTTCAACGAAGCTGATTTTAACCGTTTGTCATGCCTCCACTTTTTCAGCTATGAAAATGCTCTGCCAGTTGGCCAGAACGTCAGGTGGAACGCTCAGTCTAAATTCAACCACCATCAATGGTCGAAGTTTCAGCTTGCCGTTCTGAGTTAGTTTTTGATTCCACCAGTTGGGACTCATCACTGTCACGTGTCCCGCGACGGCTGTTCCTTGCCATTTTAGCGGAACGGCTTCGCCTTTTCTAAGCTGGAAATATTCGCCGTATTCGCCCTCTGAAGCGGCTGTTCCTATGTTGAAGAAGACCCATTTCTTGGTGACTCTGGTAATTTCGGATATGGCTCTATCGAGATCGTCAGAATCTTTTGAGTAGAGGTGTTCCATGATGTCTGTTGCGAATACAAGGTCAAAACTGTCGTCTGGAAAATCGAGTTTTCTAACATCTCCAAGGCGAATTAGTCCTTTTGCTTTGGCATAGGGGTTGTCGATTGCCCATTTGCTGAAGTCTATGCCCACGGCTTTTATTCCTGCTTCGTTTGCGTAGCCAGTGAAGGTTCCGCGTCCGCATCCCACGTCCAACATCGTTTCAGGGTTGAATAGTTTCTTGATGCCTGAAATAACATGAGCCGCGCCTAGCCATTCGCCCGTCAGGTTGTAGTAACTCCATCTTTTCAATTCGCCCGCCGCCGTTAAGTAGCGTTCTCCACCTTCTTTGCCGACGTAGTATTCCTCACCATAATAATCTGGGTTGAAGGATTCTGGCTGAGCCACGGACTTGTAGATTTCCAGTATGCGCACCGCAACCTTATTCCAGGATGTTGCTTCCGCAAGCTTTACTGCTCCTTCTCCGAGTGCACTTGCTAAATCAGGCTCGAATAGAGTCATCTCCAACGCGGATTTTAGACTTTCAACGTCTCCCATCGGATACTTGATGCAGTTAACTCCGTCAGTCAAGTCTACGCTTCTCAGATCATCGCTGATGACGACGGGCGTGCCTGCACCTAAGATTCGATGCACCGCGCCTGAAGTGCTTGCTACAACTCTGGGATTATAATAGTTGAAGAGGAGGACATCAGATGCTTCCGCATATAGGTTAACTTTTTTTTCCGTCAAGTAATGACCTATAACTTTGAACCCTTCGGTCTGCTTCAGCCTTTCAAGAGGTGCAGGGTCTTCTCTGCTGTCAACGTGAACTGCGCCACTGACAATCATTGTTACGTTGTGACCATCTTTCCTTAGCCCGTTCACAACGTCGATGAGGTCGTTGTAGCCTTTGCTTGCCGCGTTGAAGCCGAAGACGAAAACCAGTTTTTCTTCAGCGGGTAAACCTAACTGTTTTCTGGCTGGCCCCCTGCCGATTCGTGGCCAGACTACGCTTCCATGAGGAACTATGTAAATAGGCTTCTTCACTAAGGGCAGCAACCATTTTTTGCCTATTGCGCTGTGAACTATGTGAGCGTTGTAGGTTGCATCAACTTTGGCTACGTAGTCTGCAATAACTTCTTTCTGTCTTCCCCCTGCAATGGCGTTTTTAGGGTTTTTGAAAACCGTGTGCCAAGTGATCATGCGCGGGTAATCTTTAATCGCCATGGGTTGATCAAGAAGCATTCCGCTTTCGGGAAAGATGCCGTATTCGTGTTGAACGTGGATGAGACTGGGTGTTTCCACGTTGGCAACGTATCGTTTTACCTCAACGTGTTGTGCAAGCTGCTCCAATGCTTCTCGGAGGAATTGGGTGTATGTTGCGATGCCGCAGTTCACTTTCCAAGTGCTAATCAGCGAGATATTGTTGTAGGTTTGTTTCGGCTCAGACGGATACTGTTTGAGCTTGGTGTCAATGGTGTTTATCTGAAAATCTGCTGCTTCATTCATGATTACGCCGATAGGAATGGGCAATAATGCTCTGTTATTGATGATAGGGTAGGTCTCGGCTGTGGCTCCGTAAATCGTAATGTCGTTGCCGTAGTCCTGAAAGTCCACTTGTAGTCTGCGGGTTAAAGGTTCCTGACTGAGGTCGATTAACGCTTTCACTACGCCTTTGTCCTTAACAACTATGATCGCGCGATAAGACATAATCGGTAATCCAAAGAACTACTATAAAAAGTTTAAAGACCGTATGGTTTCTTAAACCTTTAATCGCATACAGAAGAGCGGATTTGACCATACTCGAGTTTTCTGTGCGCCTCACGCCATTTCTGAACGTGAGCTACAGGGTTCCAACCAAAAGCTTCCATGTGTGCTTTAAAGTCCGACGCAGCCTCAAAACGACAGGGACAATATTGGCAAGGCCAGCCCATCTGTATAACTCCACACATAGTTTACATTGTTGTTTATAAAACTATTGAAAAAAAAAGAGATGTTGAGGTGCTAATCGCCGATTGCGATGATTGTGAATGTGCATCCCGATATGTCTACGCCCGCTGCTAATTCGTCTGCGAGACCTGTAACGCTGCACGCGTATTGTAATCCTCGGACCACGATGGTTAAGGAGTTTTTGCTCGCCGTAACGTATGATGCTACTGATATGAGTCCCTTGTTGTTTGTTATGCTAATGACGGTTGCATGTTCAAGCTGTGCCATTTTGTAGTTGAATCCGCCTTGCACGTAAGACGATGGCCCAGGAGTGGTTTCCATGACTATTTTTCTGCCGTCAGCAGTAACGCCCAAGATGCTGTTTGCCATGTCTGTGAGCCTCCTTAAGTGACGTAGGTCAAGTCACTGTATAGGTCATGCTCGTAGTAAACTAGCCCTAGAAGTCTAAGCGTGGATACTCCAGTTGACATTGGCATGATAGTCCATCTTATTCCGAAGTCGTGATAGACCGGAATGATTCCAGGTGTCGGATGCTGATATAGCCACTTGTGCGTCTCAATCGGGATTGTGTTCAGTGGATGTTCAGCGATGATTCCGTATTTTGATTCTGCCTGCGTGATTATGCGTTGCTGCTCGAATCTGGGAGTTGTTCCGACCTCAATAAGTCCGTGCTGCGCGATGACAAGCATACTGTGCTGTTCAAGCGTCGGCGAAGCCTTATAAAATTGCGCGGAGCTTCCGAACAGGTATGTCGCCGTGCCCGCCGTCAGCGTTATGTCCCAACTGTTAATGGCAAAATCCGAGTAGGTTGGGTATGAGCTGCTTTTGGCGTTGTAATATCGGATGGCTGCAGGGAACAGGAAGTTGACACCGATGTTTCCTGATTGGCTTGGGAACGTGATGGATTTCTGTCCTGGAAACTTTGCTTTAGCTACTCCGCCGAATTTGATGAGGGTTGGCCGTTGCAGCTCCAAGTCCGCGGCTATACTCGGAGCAATCTTGCGGATTCGGCTGATGTTGATGTCGAGGCAAAGGTTAATGGCATCTATCTCGCTCTGTGTCAAAGGCGTGTATTCAATGTCGTTTCTTCCGCCGAAGAAAATGTTAACTCTTTTCGCGTCTTCAGCAAATACGTCTGTGAGTTTAGCTGCTACTGCACTCATTTATTTCACTCTCAAATCGTAAGTGTTCAGTAACGCTTAAAAACCATGGTAGCACAAGTGCTACTGATTAAGAGTTGCGCACGCAGAAAACCGAGTTTGTCAGAGTCAGATGCACAAGTAACACTAAGCAACTATGGAAAATTTTTATTGCAGAAGGCAACTTCAAAGACCAGGAAGAAGCCTTAAAATATTGTGTGGAGAAAATCAGAGAATTAGATGCCCTGCCCAGAAAAGGCAGGTTCCTCTGAACTAACACAGGGGAAAGGAAAGCATGAAAGGAAAAGAGAACTTTTCTACAGGAAGCCTTTGCCATCTATGGCTGCTGGCGAACCGCGCACGCCGCGAATCGCGCCCATACCTGCAACTTTGATTCCGCTCATTCCACCGCCGCCGAGTTTAAACTGGAACGGCCCAGACGATCCTCTCATTCCTAGTGCTTCTGGACCCACCTTGCGGGGAGCAAGTGCGCTTGCGACAAGTCCCGGTATGCCTCCTGGTATGGCTGCGTTGAGCGCGTCTATGACTATCGTGCCTAGGTCAGAGATTGCGGCTACTTGGATCGCGTCTTTCCATTTTGCGTCGCTTACGCGAGAGCCGAGTCCAAAGCCTATTGCGGCTATGATTCCTTTGGTGATGGCTTTGACTCCGAATTTCTGCCAGTTCTGGGTTTTTGAAATGCCTGCAACGTATTCGGCGAAGAGTTCAGGGAGGGTTATGCCTGCTGCTGATGATACGCCTAGCGTTGCATAGTCACCGATTGTTCTCTTTCCGATTTGAGTTGATAACAGGCTACTCAAGTTTTGCACCTTAGTATCTTATACTGTAAGACTCAATATTTAAAGTTTAGTGTCGTTAGGGCACTTCGGGAATAACTAAGCCTTCTTCAACTCCTATCAACGCCTGAATTAGCGTAACGTAGTCCTTGCGATACTCTGGTTTCACGCTAAAAAGCAACGATTCAAGGATGTCCTGTCCGTTTCCCTTCAGGTCGGCCATTGCTCTTCCGAACAGTTCAAGCTTCTTCACGGGCCGCGACTCAAACTGGACTAGTTTAAAGCCTTTTCCAACGTTGGCAACGACATTCCTCACATAAGCAATGCGGTCCTCTTCACTCCACTCTTTCAACCCTGAAATAGTCTGATTAAGAAAGGTCTGCTCATCAGGGGACTGGCTAAGTTCTGCCCCGCATTTGAAGCAGTTAGCCATAAAACGGTTCCTTCAGGCAATTCAGACGGTTAACGCTTCTTTTTGGTGGCCATGAAGGCTGTGCCGCCCACTACAACTGTGCCTGCGCCGATGGCAAGCCACGCCCAGAGCGGCAGAACCCAGATCTTCTGGTTATACCAAGGCGTTGGAGTTACAGACATTCAAGTGTGCTCCTGTTGAGTATTCTTTTGTTCGGCTTCCTTATTTAAGCGTTTACCAAGAGTTGCGATACCCGAAAACACTGTGAACATGCTTTTTCGACTGTCAGGCTTTGTCAACGTCATGAAAGCATCGAAAATGTCTGGAAAATTGTTCCAAAGTTCAGTCACAAGCTGCTGCACTACGTCCTCTGAGTCTCCCTGCTGCGTGGACGCCTTGTTAAAAGCAGCTCCAACAGCATCTAGCGCCTGTCGCGCCCAATTCTCGCGTTCAGGAGTATCAAGATTCTTTTCAACTTTTGTCTCTTTTTTTTCGTCAACTACCATTACTTCGGTCCCCTCTTCTTTGGTTTCTTTTCAACTGTCTGTTCTTCTACGACCTTAACTTCTACTTGACCCTTCTCTTCCTTCTCTTCCTTCTCTTCTACTGAGCTTTGCTTCTCCATTTCAGCCTTCGCACGGTTAATGTCCTCCTGACTTGGCTTAACGTTTGTGACTGATGTTACTGGATTTGTCTGTGTTTCTGGTTTTGTCTGTGTGTCTGTTTCTGACGGTTTTGTTTCCGTTGTCTCAACCGCAGGAGAAGTTGTAGGAGGAGGCTCCACCGCAGGAGATTGTTCGGTTGGAATTGTTTCCTCGGCAGCTTTGATAAGTGGCTGTGAGACCTCGTCAGGATTCACCTTTTCGACTACTGTTTCAATGAAGGTCTTCCCAGGTATCGCCAAGAATGTTGGGCGCTCAACTCTTTTGATAACCAAATTCACGGGTTTTTCGGGTTCGGGTTCGGTTCTCGACGGCATAGTCAACATTGATTGGATAGGTTGCTTAGGCTCCGCGCGTATGGGTCGGGGTTTTGGTGGCATGCTGATTATAGGCTGTTCTGGCGGCACGTTTTCAGGTGGTGGTCCGCCGAATAGTCCCCATTGTTGAGCGCGTTTGTCAAATTCTTCAAAAAGTCTTTGGAATATGACGGGAACGGCCACTGTCCAGGCTGGCAAGCTGCCGTGAACTGGTATGCCATCTAGCAATCCGCTTTCTCTGGTGATTATCTGGTTGTCAGGGTTGTTTTGTTTCATGCCCATGAGTTCCGCTGTTTCCTTCACGTCTTTGAGGAGGTCTTTCAGCGCTCCCAACGTGGCTATTCCTTTAGCTCCTCCGATGCCTTCTAGGCCCCCCTTGGTCAGGTCGTCCACGCGTTTCTCAAGAACTCCTATCGTTTTTTTCCAGTCATCCATCTTTGCCATCAGGGGTGACTGAACCTGTTCAATGAACTCTTTTGTCTTCTTTGTTTCAGTATCCTGGGCTAATACTTGAGAAATCGTGTCAACCGTTTTTTTGAGTTCTATAAACTCAGGAGGCAACTCCGCCTTTTTACGTGAAGGAACCTCGTCCTCTTCGCTCAGTAGCTTCAACAATCCCTCGCGGGTTAGCGGAACTTGGGTTTCCCTTTTTCGCTGCTCTTCTCTGTCCTGATCCTTCTTTTCAAGCATGTATCGCTGCCATCGTCGGTCATCCGCTTGGTTCAGAAGCATGATTGCCAGAAGATCTGACCCACTTATTCCAGATGATTTGCCTGAAAGAAGCGTCTCCGCCATGGAACCCATACCGAGAGCATCCTTACCCTTCCTCTTACCAGTCAACACCTCGGCGACCTGTTCAATAGGTCCCTTTTCTTCTTCTTCCCCAAAGTCTTCGTCAGTTTCCTGACTTGGTTGTGCTGTCATTCTCCTTCCCTCCTGTTTTCACCGGTTCTAACTTTAAAATTTTAGCTATCTCTGTGAGCTGCTTTTGATTCTGCTCACCCAACATGATTAAGGCTCCAACCGTCTTCTCGTTCGTGAAGAGTGCGCAGTTGACTTTAAGCTGAAGGTATTTCTGGTAGAACTCTTCGCTTACTTGAGCGTTTATGTGTCTCATGCCGTCACATCGGACAGTTCTAACAAACGTTAAGACTGTTAAAGCCTTTTAGGAATATAAGGTTTTTCGTAAGAATTAAGACTCAGTGTAGGAAATGATTCAGCACTGTAGTCAAAATGGCCGCAATCGCCGTTATCAGAGAAGCATACACTACGGCCTTATCTCTGCTTGTCATTCCGCTTTTCCGCAGCGTGCTAAGCTGCCCCTCAAGGTTTGAAACTCTTTTTAGGCCATCTTCACAGTCTTTTCTGAGGGCGATCGCTTCATTCCTAGCAGCGACAGCTTGGTCGGCGATTGTCGAGAGTGTAGTGACCATTTGGCCTTTCCATTCTGCTTCTTTAACTAGACGCGCGAGTTCCTGTTCACTGATTCTTGGCACGTTATCTAAGCCTCCCTGCGGGACGCAATAATCATCGCCAATGACGCCTTGTGGTTAACACTTAACGGAATGGTTGTTACGTTATACTCGATTCCCGAAATAGGCGACTTCAACGAGTCCGTGGTGGCCTCACGTTTTTCCAAAGCTTCTTTTACTCTGCAGGGTCTCCGGCACAGTGGATTCTCGCGGGAATCATACCCTAACCCTCGAAAACATTTCTCTCCAACTTTCAAATTGGGCGCTCGTGCTTTGACGACCTTGTTTAAATAGACGATGGTGCAGTCTCCATCAACGATGTATCCTGCAGATTCCATGTTGTCAAGTATCAGCCTAACAGTGCCTAAAAGTTTAGGAGTTATCTGGCTTTCCATGTTTTTGCTGAGGTCAGCCGTGATCTCCCGAAGCTTTTGAAGGTCCTCATCTAAAGATTCAGACGCTTTAGCGCGGCTCTTGAGTTTCAGCGGCATTAACAAAAACTGATTTGTAAGCCTTCTTAATTCAAGCAGTTGTGTATCAAGGTCTGCCATCGTCGCCCTTCAGAATATTTATCGTGTATAATCATACTTAAGACTATCTCTGGAAAAATAAAAAAGGGGGATAACTACTGGTTACGCTCCATCGAAACATCGAAACAGTTTATGCAGCAGGGGGAGTTGGCGTGGTTGGATGGGCGATGTCGTATAGACTCTTACGAACAAGGTCTATGATAAAGGCAGCCGCTCCAGCGATATACACCGCATACTGGGACCACGGCGTATTCTGCAAAGCAATAACGCTGAAAACCCCAGCTCCTTTGATGTATTCTTCATAGGTTAGCCATGTGCTCAACATCATGTTTGCGTCATATTCAATATTCGTGTTTGGTTTTCCCTGATACTTATTTATGAAGTAGCCGTAGATGTTTCTGATGATGGTGAACAGGGGAGCTATAGCTGACGTTTGAAGGACGTAGATGAGCCCCTGCCAGATATACTGAAGTTCAGGCGGTAGGTCTGACACGTTGACGGTTTTGACTGCTAAGGTGACGGAGGAAATCGCTGCGCCAACAACCAGTAGTATCACGATGGCTGTGTAATAATTCAGCTTCATTGTTGGTCGTCACTATTATCTATTGCGACTTCAGAATAAAAAGCTTACACTCTCAGTCTATGGAGCAACCCATTTCGCGTGAAAACCGCATTTAAACAGGTAAGCCGCCACAGGAGTCGAAGGCGAATCTATTGCCTTCGCATACAACGTGTGAAACCCTATAGGAGACATGGGAGGCGTGCATCCTGCTTGACCGCTAACACAATCTCCACTCGCGCTCCAACCTATAATCGTGTCTAGGGGCGCATGATAATGTAGTCCATCGAAAGGAATATCTGTTGTAGGAAACCCTGGTCCGTAAAGCCAAGTTGCCCTAACCTGCCCGTCGCTCATCAGTTGCCAGTAAGGTCCCTTCTCAGATACAACTCCGAAACCATACGCATAATTGACGTAGATGCGGACTATTCCGTCGCTTCCCGTCTTCATTATTCGATACGAATTGATTCTGTGAGCTTCATTATCCACTAGCAACGAGCCGAAGTATCGGCTTGAGTCGGCATCATCCGTGTAAACGGCGATGTTAACGTCAGGGATCCCGTTACCGTCAACGTCGCACGCTTTAATCTGAACAGTGTAGGCTGAAGGCACGTTGGCAACTAGCCACGTGCTGTTGAAGGGTTTAACCGAGTAGGTTATGTCAAACGGGCTGATGTCCCACCAGGCACCAACGTTTTGAATGATGTTTTCTCCTTCCATCGGAGTAACTTCAAGATGATGAAGCGTTCCAGGAGGTGGGTTTCCGCCTTCCCAAAACGTTATGCCGACAAAGTGGTTCATATCCATTCTCACAGTGTAAGAATCCAGTTTTTGCCCGACTACAACGCCGTCAACAAGCCATGTTCCGGGAGTGTAGCCTGCGTCGGGAGTAGCCGTGATGGTTACTTCCGTGCCATAATCGTAGCCATACTTTCCAGGAGCGGGGTCTGTTGTTCCGTGTGGAGCCACGGGATCAAGAGTTATTTCCAGCGTCTTCTGCATTTGCGCCCGCACAAGCCGAAACAGAAGGAAGCCGCCGACTATCGCCACTGTGCTGCCAACAACTATGCCAACGTTTCGACCCATGTGGGATTTACGCATTAAACCAAATCCTCATGGTGGAGGGGGAAGAACCGCTATCCAAGTGGGAATGGCCGCTATTTCAAGAGGCAAGTAGTAAACCATGAATTGGGCGTAGATGAGTTCCCATCCTTGCACTTGTGTGAGTAGGCTCTGGTAGTAAACAAGCTGAGAAGCCATGTAATCCAAATCTGTTGATGTCCATTGAAGGTCTAGAGCTGCTCTGAGACTTGATGCGAGTCCAATGTTTCCAACCTGAGCGTAAGCATCACCTATCGCACACATGCCAGCATAACAGGCTCCATTGCCTGTTGCCGCTACTCCCTGCGCACGATTTTTCCAAGCCTCCGCAAGCGGTTTTAAGCCGAATTTGGCAAAGAGGACTGCTCCGAGAGTAACAACCACAAAGCCAGCTAACCATTGAAAGGTGTTTGCGATTTGAATCATGGCTGACAAAGTTGAATCCATCTGTTGTTTCTCGATGTTTATGAGTTTCCAGTCGTCTGATGTTAACGTTCCATGGTCGTTTATCATCCCATCAACTTTGTCAACAAGAGTCTTCAACTGTGTTTTATACACGTCTTTTAGCGCGTTTAAAGGACCGAAAAGAAAGTTGATGATGATAAAGTAGGCTCCAACAATTATGCCGACTGGCACGGCGATGTAAACTGCTGCTTTTGCCCATCCAGGCACTTCTGATTTCTCTGGCAAAACATTCGCCTAAGCTATTATTGTGGGCTAAACTTTTTAAAGGTTTCTTACATAGTAAGATTGTGGATAGTAATGAGTAGCCGTGCTGTTCCAGTAATCACGCCTGTTCCCGCTTTTGGCGGAGGAGGCTACGCTGAGATTGGATTCTGCAAAGTTTGTGGTGCGCCTCGAAACGCGATGGCAGTGGCAGGAGTCGTGGCAGGCGCAATCACAGGAGCCTTCACCCTCTATACTCTGCGTCGAGACTACGGGTGGACTCTGCCTCTGATTCTTACCTTTATAGTGGCAGGAGTAGCTGCTTTCGGAGCCTACATCGGCTGCACAGGAATCCAAGCGGGAATACCCGTTCGTCAGGTCTAACTATGCCTCTTGACCCATGTGTAGGTTGTGTTTCAGGAGACTGTGGTTCTTGCAAGTATGCGCCTGAACGGAGAGTGAAGTTGCTACGTCGAAAACACAAAAAGTGTTAGGGGGCGCAAGCATTGCCGTTATAGGAACCGCCGCAGGATTAGTGGCCTTCACGGGTCTAACCTATGCGTATCTCACTTCTTGGTCAAACGCGGGTTGGCTTGAACCTGTTGAGCCTGTTTCCAAAGTTGCCATTGTCATGTGTGCGTTCAACGAGGAAAACTGGATGGATAAGACCATGGAAAGCCTTGAAAACCAGAATATTGTTCAGCAATATCCGCAGTTGTTTGAGTTTATTCTTGTTGATAACGAAAGCACAGATGGAACGGCGAAAATCGCTAAAAGCCGAGGATGGACAGTCGTTTCGGCCAAGAGGGGAAAACTCTATGCAAGAGACGCGGGAATAAGGGCGACGGATGCCGATATAATTGTTTCCGTGGACGCAGATAGTTATTACCCGCCAAACTGCCTTAATCTCCTTCTTGAACCGTTCAAAGACCCACAGGTTGTTGGGGCTACGGGAAGCTGTGTTTATGTTGGCGACAAACTCGGCTGGCGGGGAACAATAGCTGCACCCTGGCTGATGCTAACCGAACACTACCGATACAAAATGCTGAAAGGAAACATTTCCGCAATCAGGCGCGACGCGTATTTTGCTTCTGGCGGATTCGACTTAACAATAAATCAGCATGACTCAAACGCATTGTGGAAAGAAGAAGAATGGGACTATCCCAAAAGACTCACTCAGGTCGGCAAAATTGCCCATGTATTCCGCGCTTCCATATACACTTCAGACCGACGCTTCTTCTGCTCAGAAGCAGGCACTCTCAGGAGACAGTGCGAGCAGGGCAGATGTCCACTTGCGCCAAGAAACTGGCAATACTGCCAAGAACAGATGGACAAACAGAGATTTTAACACTTTTCTGTCAATCGTGTTTGTGGACTGTTCGAGTCTGTTCAAGTCTGTAATTAAAGACCAAGGGTCTAAATCAATAGACAGAGGGCGCTAAGCAGAGATTTCAAGTTGGAGGAGGTTGTTGACCAGGCTCTAAGACGTAGAGTTCGACGTCAGCAAAGTATGCTGTTCCAATGTTGTCATGCAGCATTGCTTGAAGCCAAATGAGAACAGTGTTAGAATCAACTGGATATGGCGTTAAGACCTCTGCAAGTGTCCAGTTGTTTCCCCAAGGAACCCAAAGACTAGCTAGGGCCTTAGTCATTGTTTCTCCTTGTCTAAAATCAGTTCCGATTCTTCCTCCTCCGTAAGTGTCGGTTGAAGGGTCTGTCTTTATCCATGCTCTCGCATAGACTCTTTGTGTTCCATCAGTTTTTATTGGAGTTCTGTTGATTGGCCATGTTGAACGGTCAATATAGCTTGTTGGAGAGTCCTTTAAACATGGAGGAGCTATGTGTCCTTGTGTGCTGTCAAGTGAAATGAATCCTTGAGCTGGAATATACCATCCAGTAAGTCCATCTCTGAAATCTCCGTTCTGAATCATGTTGATTGGAGGAGTCACAACTGAAACATGAATTTGTCCTTGACAGGCAATGCTAGGGGACTGAGACAATTTTCGAATAGGTTTAGTAACCTTCCAGAGTTTCAAGTTTTTATACATTCAACTCACTCTAAACACCAATAGCCGTGCTTCATGGCTAAATGGGATTAATGTAGAGTTCTGCGTCGGCGAACCATCCTTGTGCGGTGTCGCCCTGCTCAGGTCGCATTTGCATCCAAGGAGCTATTTGATTGATGTTGTAGCCGTCTGGAACAATAAAATCGATGATTTGCTGCGTCCAAGCAGGTGTATTACAAGGAACATTACTTCCAGCACTACTAAGATGAGGATATCCAGGAATCGTAACGGTATCTGAACCTAACCCGTTTACTAATGCGCCTATACCGAGATTAGTAGTTGTTCCATCACCATTGTCATGGTAGAAGTCAATCCCAATTCTTGAACCATGATCCAAGTCGTTGTTGTAAACGGGATTTTGCGCTGGACTCGTTCGTTCCCAACATTTGAAGACAATGTGGTCTCCTGGTTTAACTAGAATCCATCTGCCATCGCATTCTCTTGCGCTGTTCATGTCCGCGCTCGTATGTGGATACCTGTGCCAAATGCTTGGATGTCCTGGTGTGCGTTCGACAGAGGTGTCTAAGAAGACTATTTGTGGGTCGGAGCCGTAGCCTTTCCATCTTGAAGGGTCAGGGTCATAGTTGCCCCAATCAGTTGGAATAACGCCTAAGTTCATGTTTCCATGGATTTGTCCCAAACAGTGAACCGCAGACTGAGATAATCCTCTAGGGCTTCGGATTACTTTCCAAAGTTTGAAGTTTTCAGCCAAGAGTTACGCGCTCCTAAATGATGGACTAAGGGTTAAATACCATTGCTTTGGGGTTCCATCTGTATTGAACGCTGCCATTCCGTCTGTTTGCCATGTCCACATTAGCCAAATCATGAGGCTTCCGCATTTTCCATGGCCCATCCCGTTCATAAACTGTGTGAACAAGTTTGGTGTCAATTCGTCACCATAACCATAATTGCTTATGTTGAACTCGGTGGGCCAAGCTCTGCATCCAACCTTATTGCACAACAACAGATAAGTGTTGTAAAATACGTCCATGCAATATTGTGTAGGATCTGCAAACTGGCCAGAACCCGCAGCGGTAACTTGTCCATAATAATCGAGTCCTGGAAGGTCTGCATAAGTTCCCAAAGGCACTATTCCGTGGTCTGTGTCATAACCCCACATGCCACATGGTTTATTCAGAATTGGAACGTTCCCAATCAAGCTGTTCCGAAGCAAAGTCTTTACTGCTGAAACCATCGCCTGAAGATACGTAGTTACCTGAGCATTATTATACCAGATGTCTAGCTCCCATCCGACAGTGGCAGCATAAACCATGTTTGCCCAACTTGGATTTTGACAAATCCTGTCTATCACAAGCTGTTGCCTAGGAAGTTCGTATGCAACATCTAGAATTGGCGGTTCTGGGTCAAGATGCTGAACCTGAAGGAAAACCCACATCTTGTATTTGTAGAGCAACGGCATCCAGAAATCAAGGTCATAAAGGACCTGAGCATCAGTTTCCCAATGGGCAAAATTGAAAACCATAAACCTGATTCCATCAGAACTTAATCTCTGCAACATCGCTTCGGCTTGTGCCTGAGTTGGATTAAGAGGACCATGCTTAATGTGAAAACCAAGAGCGAGTTTTTCTACATCATTAAGATAGACTCGGCCATCAGTGTGCACAACTAATGTTTCCGTAGTTTCATCAGGCCATGTTACTGTTTTAATCTGCTCTGGAACATCGACTTGTCCTTGACAGTGAACAGTGGACTGAGATAGCCTTTGGGGGGTTTTTGTAGATCGCCAAAGTTTCAAGTTTTCAGCTAAATTGAATGCCTCCTACGGAAGATACTGTCCCCAAACATCTACGCCGCCATATAAGCCATCATAATGCCAGCCTAGAGACCAGTTTTTAACCCAATCTCCACAAGCGTAAAGGGTGTAGCTCAGGTTATTAGCGTTAAAGTGGGTTGCCATTCGCACGACAAATGCAAGGCTCACAGTGCTGTAGCCTGCTGCACCACAATACTGATACCCTGGAACAGCTTCGCATTCATAATTAGGACTGAAGGGAGTAGCGCCTAATTCAGTGGAAAGCCAAGGTCGTCCATGTTTCTGGATTGCTAGCAATACTGATGTAAACCGTGAATCAGCATTTGCCTGTGCGTCTGCAACTGTCCAATAAGCTTGTTCCCACTCATAAAAGTAGTAGAAGTGTGCGCCTATGAACCATTGATTCAACGAGTCAGTAACATCAGGGAACCAGTCTTCATAAGCTAGTCCTGGCACGTCCCAACAGGGATGCGTGACGAGAAGCCAATGCTGATCTCCCAAGCTTCTCGCCATACTTATCCATGCGTTATAAGCATCTCGCAAAGCATAAACGGCTGCCCACCCGGACTACTGAGTCGTAGTGATGCGATGTTGGTGATTTCAGCAACGTCTATGCCTTTCTGTTGCATAAAGCAGCACAGCGCGTGCGCTACGCCTTGAGGTGCGGTGCATGGTCCACGGCAAGTTGGAAAGTGTAAGTTAACTATTTGAATGTCACTGGTGTATTGCTGCCCCTGATAGCCTGTGGTTGCATACATTCTCAGGGTGTAGTCGTAATCCATGTCCAGATGAGCCGTTAACTGGTAATACTGTGGCGCATCGAAATGGCCTTGAGAATCGGTTTTTACCGTGGCAATCACAACAGGTCCCACTTCCGGATCAGCAATAACTATGTCGATGCTCTGTTCGACAACTGGTGAAGCTCCGTTTAAGAAGCGCCCCTGCAGATGGTAAGTCTCGCAAGGCAGAATCGTTTTTGGAAAGTTAAGTTCAAAGTGTATGCCCTGCGCTGCCGCCATCGTTCTCTTGATGATGTAGTAAGCAGCCACTATGGAGACCGCGCTACCCACGGTGACGCCGACTATGATAGGCCACTTCTGTTTTAAGGACCGTCGTGTCGGTGGCATAAGAGTTCACAGTATTAGAATAGGCTCCAAGACTTAAAAGTTTTTATATTAAGACACCATATACGATACGGTGTGACAAAAATGACTGCGAAAGACGCGCTCGTGTCGGGTGCGGCAATGGGAGCCACGTTTGCCATCGCCAGCATTCCCGTAGCCTACCTGATTGTGAGATATATTCTCCTACCAAACCTTGTAATTCCAATAGCAAGTGCTCAGCGGCAGAATCAGAGCCAAAATCAAACAGGAATGCCGAAAGGGTTCCTCTAGGTCTCCACGCCAAACTCAAGTAGTCTCCGTTGTCCACCGTCAACTTTGGGAAGTGCGCGGGTTCCTTTTGGAAGCTCACGCATAAGCATGTCAAGGTCTCCTCTTTTCTTGCGCATAACTAGACATTGAACGGTTTCATGCCATTTATGAAAAATGTTAGGAATCATCTTTCCACAGTGTCGGCATCGACTTAGCGGCAATATGGGTCACGCTTTGCCTTGGCGTATCAATTCTTCCATAGTGGGATTACTGTTTTTTTCTCGTTCATTAATTCTAGTGAGCCAACTGGCCTTTTTCTTTTTGCGATGGATTGTGTTCACCTTGTTAACGGGAATAGCACACTGAACCACCTACGCCTGCTCTTCTTGTGGTGTTCACCTTTTTTTGGATGACTCCTGCATGTGAACGTTGTGGTGTCCGTTGTTCCTAGAGCTGTGGCAGATACCGTGAAGCTACCGCCAGCAGCGTCGCCAGGCACAGGCCACTGCGAAGTAAAGTTCCCATTTGCGTCAGTGGTCGTGTCAGGAAGAGCTTGGTCACTTCCATCTGGCAAGGTCACTTTCAGATTGACCAGTGCGCCATCTTGGGGGACACTGTTCTCCGATACGCTCCCGGAGATCTGAACCGTCTCTCCACGGAGGTATTGTTTCTTGTCGATTTTCACGGATACTGATGGAACCACAACTATGTTCTGCAGGAGTTTCCAAATGTGATAAAGGGATTTGCCCATCCTTCGCAGTTTCTTTAAAACGTCAAGTAACAGAATGATGAGTAATAGCACTAATAACGCGATAATACCTGCTGCCGCAAAAAACAAGGCGAGAACAACGTTATCCATCAAACAAGCCTCCTCCACAAACCACTCACTTGTCTATCTCTCCTTATAATGTTTTTTGACCCCTGGAAACAGCATGTCGCCATACTCCTTCATAGCAGTCACGTAGAAGTGTCGAGCTGCCACTATTTTCTTTCTTGCTCCACTTCGGTGAACGGCCACCTGCTTGCGGTCCTTCATGCCAAGCTGTTGCCGAATGATTTCGTCGCTGCAAACACCTTCTTTTTGAAGCCTTAGAACCTCAAGTTCCCGCTTACTAAACCTGAACCTCATCTGCCTAACCTACAAACCTCTATTGTTTACCAATTAGTATTTAAGATTTAGTTGCCGAAAACCATAGCTGTTTTCAAGAACACTATGACATTTCATTTGTAAATCGGACGGTTAAGGGGACTTTCCATTCTCCGCCAGCCTAGACTTCTCACTAGCAGAAGAGGGGGGAAACTCTTCGTCTGAAAGAAGCCATCGGTTTGCACACACTTGGCAAAATCCTTTCTCTGTTCCGTCCGGAAACTTTAAAAAAAGCACTGGCACAGCTCTGTGGGGCTTCCGCAAGTAACCCGCACATTTGTCATCCACTTTGCCTACTCCTATACTCAATAAAGCCTTCCCCTTTACAGTCTGGACAGGTTTTCCAGCCGAAACTCCAGACTGATGTGTTCATTACTTTTCCTGTTCCGCGACACCGTTGGCAGGGAACTCTTCGTGTTTGATTTGCTATCACGCTAGAACCACCTTAAAGGTGTGTGGCAACATGGACATGGACAAGTGCCTTTAACAATATAAGTCTTACAATTTGGACAAAAGAATCTTGTTGAGTTTTGGGCATGATTTAAAATTTCAATGATTTTTGATGCACCAACCAACTCAATTATGAATGTAATAAAAGCATCCATATCGCCCATGCTACGGCTTCTCCTTGCTCAAGTTTTCAGGTTCATCAGGGTTTTTTTCGCCGTATCTGCAGGCCACAAAAACAGTGAAGCTTACCAATGAAAAGTGTTTAAAAAACTCGCAGGCCCGACAGTCCAACGTGCTCACAGTCTTGTCGGCTCGGGGACAAGTCAAGACTGGCGGCTTAGTTCTAATAAGAACCATTTAGTCATTCCGCCTCCTCGACACTATATGTTTCTTTGGTCTCCAAATCCTTCAGTCTTACGTTTTAGCTTCTGTGGTTTCGGTTTATTCTGCGGTTTATTCTTAGGCTTCGATTCTTGCTGTTGACTTGGCTGTTGACTTGGGATGGAGTTCGGAGTTCTTGCTAGATTTTCGCGGCCCGCTTGGATTTCAAGAATCAGTTTGTTGGCTTCCATCGCTACTGCTGCTGCGCTGTTAGCGATTTGTGAGCAGGTTAGGGCGATTGCTTGTAGTCTCTTCTGAAGGTCACTCATTCCGACACTCGTTTCTTTCACCTCCTATGAACTCCTTGATTATTTCTTGAACTCGAAAGTAGCTTTCAGGACTAGAAACTGCGAGAACATTGTCGGCAAGGTATTTGAGCCACCTGATTATCTCGTCAGGCAAGCTTGCCGAAAGTTCAAAAACGATTTTTTGTTCTAGAACTGCACGCGGGTTAGCTAAATTGTTTGCCGTTGCCGCCATTTACTCACGACCCATTAGTTCCTCGTTCTGTAGTAGTAGTTTTTGGTTTCATAGGCATTGTTATTAGCGGCTGTGTGGGTGCTTCTTTACTTGTGAACTGTTTCATCAGTTCAGTTGCGTTTTTGAAGAAGTTTTTGGCTTCTGGACTACTCACGAGTTCCCTGGCTTCTCTGAAGAAGCTAGTCACCTGTGCTATTGCTTGGTCGTCGCCAAACATTTTGTCAGACAGTTCAAGGAACCTCTTCGCTCTTTGAGCCGTTGGACTTTTGCTAAGTCTGGCCTCTAAGCTATCCATTACAACGTCTATCTCTTTTGGTATGCCGAGAACAATACCAATGTAAAGAGGAACAGCGGTTGAGACTGCGCTCACTATCGCTGGTAACACTATTTGAGTCATGGGATCTATTTTGGAGGTGGAATAGCTGCTGACAAAGACACTTAGCGCGGTAGATACAACAATGATGACTATGACAATCAACCAAGTCTTTCTTTTCAAGAAGATTCTCCATCCTTCTTCGTTTCAATGCTGTCTGAAACTTCTTTGGCTAGACGCTTGAACTCGTCGATATTAAGCTCTTTTCCTGTTGCCTTTGAAACGGCCATTAGTTCAGGGACACTATTTAAAAGAGCCTGAAGGTATTCAGCGATATAGGTCAGGGCTTGCTGCTTGGTGTATTCTGTTTGTTCGATAAAAAGGGACAAGAGTTTAGGCGAGGCTGAAAGGGTTATTTCGGCTCCGCCGCCAGGGATTTCAACAATCTTGGTCAAGGCATCACCCTAATATTTAATTGGAACATAAAGCATAATACTGTTAAACTCTATAAAGGTTTTCTGGTAGTGTGATACGTATGGCAGGGGAACAACCTGAGAAGTATCAAGATGAGGTGCAACCTCCCCAAAAACAGAAAAGGACTGTGATTGCGCCGGATCAGACGCTTGGCTTACCTCTTCCTGGCGCAGTTAAGATGTTTGACGAAAAGTTTGTTGGTTCTGAACCGCCGAAAGTGGCGGGTTTATTGAATGAGGGAGAAACAAAGCAGGACTACCTCAAACTGCCTCAGGAAGAGAAAGATAATCGGCACATACGCCTCTACCTCCAAATCGCCAACGAGTTGAAGAAGAGGCAGACAGAAGGCACGCCCATAGACCATTTTGAGATCAGCAGACTACTTCACGCTAAAGGACCGTGGATCAGACAAACTTTAGATTGGATGGAAGTCGGCATCATCGCGTTCCAGCCAGACGGACAAGCCTACTTCCGCTTCCCTTATGAGGGTCTTCGTAAAAAAATGCAGGAAGCCTCAGCAGGACTGACCGCCAAACAGCTTGCCAAAGCCACTGTTGTGGAAGCAGTTATGTCTGCAACGGCAGACCAAGCCACACTTACGGTGCAGCAACAACTGAAGCTTGGAGCAGGTCTTTTTCCCGCTCTCGTGCAGTGGGCTTTCCGCCGTGGCATCGGCATCGAACAGTTGTTACAGATGGAGCTTCACAAGGTCGTCATAGAAGCGCTTAACGAGTCAGACAAGGTTCCGGGGCTTGAAGAAGAAGTTCAAGATTTGAAAAGAAGTTTGGAGTATTTCAAGGGCCAATCAGACCCCTACGTGCGCATCCGCAAGGCTTACCAAGACGCGTTGAAGGTGTTGGACATCTGCTTGGCTATAAAAATATTGGGTGGAAACCCCAAACTCCTGCTTGACAAGTTCGCGGATGACATTAGCCGATACGTGGGCGTCGTCTAAATGCCCAGGCGAGTTCCGAGACGAGCTGACCCCGCTAGAAAAAGCCACTCTTTTCAAGTGGACGCGCCTATTGCCACTAATTATTGGCAGGACTTTCTCATAAAAATGCACTATGTAGGACCATCAACGTTGAAGGAAGATGAACTCGCATCACCGATAGGCTACGCTGTCCCGCAGCCAGAGACGCAGCTTGATCCTGACGCAAACACTTTTATAAGCCGTGTCTGTGAAGCTCTTGCGCCCACACATGACCTAGCGCCACAATACGTTGCTGCGGCATCCAAGATTCAAGACAGGATTAGAAAGAAGCTTACAGACGTTTTTCTCGGCAAACTTGCTTTTGACAAGTGGTTTCTTGAGATCAGGCAGAGCGTAAACAAGAGTGAAAGAGAAATGTATTTCATCATCGTCCAGTCTCTCTCAGGACTGAAAAGCCGTGACGCGAGAGCCATGCGCGTCCAATACATGAGAGAACTCGCAAAATATCAGATTCCAGTGGCGTAACCATGAGCAACGAATCAACAGCTAAACCGTTCGTCAGACCATACTCGTGTCAAGAGTGCGACTATAAGGGCACAGGATGTCCCAACAGTTGTATTTTTGCGCCACGCGTCAAGTGGCGGAGACTCACGGCTGCTGAGATTCTTTCTCTTCCAGCGCAAACACGTAACCCTGAAGTTTTTCGCCTGATTTCAAGGGTAAAAGACAAGCAGAAGCAGTCACCTTCCGCCCCACCTTCTCCGACAAGCGCCGAGCAGCCTGCCAAATCGTCTGCCGCTTAAATGGACCTTCCAGAAACACCACACCATCCTTCTTCAGCAGAGGAATCATTTCGTCGTAGGGAATCAGCCTGTAATGTATCATTAAATCATCGGGATTCTCTACTCTGTGAACTTTTGACCTCACCATGTTAAATGCTCTCCGCCTCTTCCTGGGGGCCTAGTATCCGCTTTGCACACTCACGGCAGTAGGGCTTAATCTGTCCTTTAATCTTCAACTCATATTTCGGCTCTTTCGCACCGAGAATTTTGCGACAGCTTGGAGTGCTACAGCGTTCCATGACGGCTACCGCTTCAACCTTCTTGGGCTGTGTGACCACGCTGGCACCGAAGAAACTTTCTAGTGTTGTTTTCGGTTTAGCTTGGTCTTTGCCCATGGGGAATATCTGCCTTCCTTTTGATTCTAACTGTGCTTCCGA
>Ga0187878_1000238_pt1 | contig 69317 bp, 59 predicted proteins | sample June2016WEW_17_1_FD_132979 | JGI IMG/M metagenome (GOLD analysis project Ga0187878, IMG submission 132979) | Peatland microbial communities from SPRUCE experiment site at the Marcell Experimental Forest, Minnesota, USA - June2016WEW_17_150 | ecosystem: Environmental > Terrestrial > Soil >... | reverse complement strand
TCTATCCGCTGATGGACCGCAACATCAAGCTGGGGGTGAATTGGGTTTTCACGGACTGATCTTGGCGTTCGCTGAGGGGTGTGTTTCTCTCAGACAAAGTGAAAGGCCAAAGCACACACCCCTTGCATCCCCTCTCCCCCACACACTAGCAATACGACAGAGGGGACTGCTTAAACTCTGGAAGATGGATCAAGGCGTTGTCGCAAGGACTAAACGTCCCCTTTTGTGCGCAGGGACGCGGGAAGAGAGAGGGGAATGAGGGGAGTGTGCTTTTTGCAGGTGAATTGAAAACAAGGAACGAGCATCAAATGAAAAAAGTGATCTCCGTTTTCGGCAGTTCAAGACCTCACGAACATGATCTCGAGTACATCGAAGCAAGGAACATCGGGAAAGCGTTGGCGCAGGCAAGGTTCATCGTGTGCAACGGCGGCTACGGCGGGATCATGGAGGCATCAGCGCGAGGAGCAAAGGAAGCCGGCGGCGAGACTATCGGTGTGACGGTGGGCGCGTTTGCCCGCAGGGCGAACCAGTGGATCGATAAGGAAATCAGAAAAGCCACGCTGGTGGAACGGATCGAGATGCTCGTCAATACTGCAGACGGCTATGTCATCGTCAAGGGGGGCACAGGGACGCTGCTGGAGCTTGCCTATGTCTGGGAGTTCATCAATAAGGGGTTCATCCCCGAGAAGCCGATCATCATCGTCGGAGACTTCTGGGGAAAAGTAGTCGAGACATTGAAAGACGAGTTGCTGTGGGAAGGACTTGGCGACTGCACCAAGTTCGTTCAAAAGGTTGCGACACCAGAGGAATGTGCCACGCTCCTTACACGGAGGCTTCGGGAATCAGGAGACCGAACGTGACGATCTCCCTGCGATCACCCACTCGAGAAAATCAATCATCTTCTTCGCAGATTCTTCCCAGTTGAAGGCACGTCCCCACTCAATTGCATCTACGCGCATCCTGCTTCGAAGGTGCTCATCACGGAGCATCAACATGATCTTCTCCGCCAGCTGTTCAATATTCCCGAACTCGTAGAGAAGTCCTGTCTTCTCGTCAACAACCGAGTCCCGTAGGCCGGGGACATCGCTTGCGACAACAGGTACGCCACAAGCATTCGCTTCGATCACCGTCAACCCCCACCCTTCTTTCGCCGAGCAATTCACAGCGACACTCATCGTATGAAGCTGACGGACTTTCTCCTCCTGGCTCAGGTATCCGGTAAACTCAACGCGATCGGCTATGGTGAGCTCGCCTGCAAGCCGTTCCAGCTCCGGTCGGAAATCTCCGTCACCGACAATCTTCAGCCGGGCTTCGGGGAATTCCTTCAGCACGATTTGAAATGCCCTCAAGAGGTGATCAACGCTCTTGTATTTCTTGAGACGGCCAAGATGTCCGATCACCGGCGCACCTCGAGGGGTGATGTCTGAAGGCGTGTAGATCTTATCGTTCACTGCATTGGGAACTATGACGATACTCGCAGGCGAAAACCCGAGACCAATGAGCTCCTGCCGAGTGCTCTCTGAGACTACCGCCATCGGTGTATTCTTGTAGACCTTTGCTGCAATCTTCTCAGCGAGATACACATAGGAGGCCGGGATGAACGGGGCTTCGAGGAAGATCGCGTTCCCGAAGAGGTGATGGACGATCCCAGCAAGCGGCTTGTCAACGAATGTTGGTGTGTAGAATGGAATCTTGTTGATGTCATCGACAACGACGTCGTAATCCTCTTTCCGAAGCTGGGATCGATAACGCCACGGGACATAGAAGTTGAACAGATATCGTCCCCCCTCACGAATAACGCGCAGGCCGTCAATCTCTTCTGCCCCTTTCGATCCGGGAAACCTGGAGCAGTACAGGGTCACAGAATGCCCATGGGTGACGACTCTCTTGAAGATTTCATGGAGATGGACTTCAGCGCCGCCGCCGAGCGGATTCTTGATATCTTGCCAGTTTAGTACGAGGATCTTCATCAGGCTCTCAGTGACTACTTTTTGCCCATTACGCCGATCGAGATGCCGGTGTACAGCGGAAGCGGCGTCTCAAGCAGAGCCATACGAACACCCTTTCGAAGGCGTGTGATGGATTTGAACGGCTGGGGATTCAGAGGAAGTGTCACCCCTGCCGCCTTCAACACTTCGCGGAGGGAACGATAGAAGAAACTTGGATACATCCATTCGCCGTAGGCATAGACCGGAGTCAGCCCCAGCGATTGCATGCGGTTCTTGAGTTCACCGAGCGAGAACGAGCGCTCCCAGCCCGCGAACCACTTGTTCAGCGCCATGAGGAGATGTTTGGCAAGCGTATAGACGTGCCAGCGCTGGGGAACATCAACAAGCAGGATACCGCCGTGCTTGAGAACGCGGATGTTCTCCCTCAGAAGCGCTTCAGCCTGCGGATGTCGGAAATGCTCGAGAAGGCCCTGGTGAAAAACGACATCGAAGGTTTCGTCTGGAAATGGAAGCTGAAAGGTGTCGCCTCCGACAATTGTTGCCGGAAGGTGCAAATCATCGGCCAGCCGCTTGAGGATCCTGAGAGAATTCTCGGCGTAGTCAAGTTGAACGACATCTGCCCCGTATTTGATGAGGGGAAAACTATCCCTCCCGGTGCCAGCCCCTATTTCAAGGATCTTTTTTCCGCGCAGATCGCCCTGTCGGAGCAGGTTCCGGAGAATCCTGTCCTCGTTCGAATAGACCTGAGCGACATCCTCCTTCTCCTTCCAAAATGTCTCCCAGTTCTCGCGTCGTGATTCTTTTTCAGGCGCCGGTGTATTCCCTCCCATGCTTATTTCCCCTTCAGCGGTGCTTTTGAGGCTATCGAGTCCTTTTGTCCTTCTGCAGTCTTCTCGGCCATCAAACGCGCCCGAAGCTGATTGAGGATCTGGTCGATATCGCGCTCGTGTGAGTATGTCACACGGATGAGTTCAACAAGTTTGAGGGCATCATCATACTGGTGCATGGTTTCGTACGTCTGGAGGAGAACAACGTATGGATTGTCAGCCGTCAGCGGTTCGGCAGATCCTCGCTCGATGATCGGCTTCAACTCCGCCACAATCTCATTGCAGATCTCATGAAACTTTTCAGTCTTCCCGCTGGCCGCATAGAGATTTGCCACGAAGATCTTCGTCCTGTAATCCATAGGGATGACACGTCGCGGAACGACCTGTTCCATCCTGTCAAGAGGCTCGGTGACCCTCGAGGCAAGGCTCGGCGTGTTCACATAGTATTGCGAGAGCATGACAAAAGCTTGCCGGTAGTTGGTCATCAGGCGACGGATGTCCTCATCGAAATACGTCGTACTATCCTGCAATCCTCTCCAGAAGTAGCCAAGAGCAGGAGTTTTCGACGGATTCTGGAGGTCAGTGAAAAATTGGGCGTGCATTCTTGTTTCATTGATGTTGGACCAGAAGGAAGCCCCCTTCTTGGGGATCAGGCGGAATGCCAATCCTTCGAGCTGGAGATAATCCCTCAGACCGATCTGGCCGTCCGGAGAAACTGTCATCGCGAAATAGATCGGCCGCTGCCAGTTCGATGAGGCGACGATGTCGAACACCAGGATGTCCTGCACCCGAATGGCCTTTACGTTGCCGTACTCCATCGTATTTGGCATGTAGAACGATATCGTGTCGGATCCATCCTCCCCCTGCGCCTTTGCATCGAGCCTTGCGGCAGTCCCCTCCACACTATACTTCCTCATCACTTCGCCGGGGACCGGGAGTTTAACCACGCGCGGCTGAAACTGCCGGGGGCCTATGGTCTCGATATCACCGTCGGGGGTGCTGATAGGCACCTTCTTCGCGCCATACGGCTCATCGTGCTTGAGCTCTTTGATGTACCAACTTGTGTTCAGGAGGCTCAGGCAAACTACGCGAACGTCGCGGCGTACTCCTTCCACATCCTGGAGGTACCAGAGTGGGAAGGTGTCATTATCTCCGTTGGTAAACAGGATCGCATCCGGATCGCATGTTTGAAGAAGGTTGTACGAATAATCCCATGCTACATAGTTGCCTTTCCGGTTCGCCTGATGAAAGTTCGTCCGAAGCATGTTCACCGGAACAAATAGAATCGCCAGGATAAGGATGGCGAAACCCGAGAATTGATACCCCCCCGTCGATTGATATTTCTCCTTGATCCAATCGATGGCCCCGAGCACACCCATCCCGATCCACATCGAAAAAATGAAGAAGGATCCGACATAGAAGTAGTCACGTTCCCGGGGCTGGGGGTCCTGCATATTGAAATAGACGACAAGGGCGAGCCCCATGACGATAAACGTCGCGCTCGCAATAGCAGCCATTTTTGGATCCCGGCGCCAGTGATAGAAAGCACCCAGCAATCCAAGGAAGAGAGGGATGCCGTACAGCTGCTTCCAGTTGACACCTGCCTCTTTGAAGTCGCCTTCAGAGCCGACGTAATTCCAGCCGAAATACCGAAGATACATGTGATCCAACTGGTACTTCCAAAAATAGTCCAGATCACTCGTGTATTTCGCAGCCGCGGCATGCTGTTCCGGCTCGTTGTTCCATCTTCTGTCGATGAGCGGTGCTTCGCCGTACTGTTCACGATTGAGATAGGATACAAGGCGGGCCATGGTGCTCGGGTCGTTCTCGTTCATCGGCGGCTTCGCATTCGCCCGGATATAGACTGTCGTGTAGGTCGAATACCCGAGGACGATCAGCAGGAAGCTCAGGAGAGCGATGTTCAGCAACCGGTTTTGTTTCTTGACGGAATGGTAAACACCATACAAAGCTGCTCCAATCAACACGACCGGGATGGCGGTAAACAGATCGCTCTTCGTACCTCCGAACTCCCCGTCGAGCAGGGACGGCAGCGTTTTCACGATGCCGGGGTAGACGATCCCAAACAGGATCATGGCCACGATACCGAACTTCACGAACGACACAACGGAGAACTCGTTGTACCTGAAATAGTAAAACAGCATCACCGGGAAGAGCGCCAGGATGGCAAGAAGATGAACCCCGACGGACAGGCCAATGATGTATGCGATGAACAGCAAATACATGTCTCCCCGCTTGTAGTCCGCCCGCTCGTACCAACGCATGCCAAGCCAGATGATCCCGCTGACAAACAACATGCTCATGCCGTAGACTTCGGCTTCAACCGCATTGAACCAGAAGGTCGGGCTGAACGTCAGCGACAGGGACCCGACGACGGCGGACCCATACACAACGATCCGATCGTATGTTGACTCGGGTTTGCCTCTCCAATTCACGATGAATTTGATGGAAAGAAGGTAGAGCAACCCGCATGCCAGCGCGCTCGCGAAGCCGGAGAGGAAATGCATGCGCACGGCAACATCCGCTACGAAAGGAACCATCGCTGCCAGGCGCGCCAGCAGAAGAAAGAGCGGAGCCCCCGGCGGATGAGGCACCTGGAGGGAAAACGCCGCAGCGCAGAACTCACCCACATCCCAGAACACAACGGTGGGAGAAAGTGTGATCATGTATGTGATCAGGGAGATAAGGAAAACGCCGCCGGCAACAATACGGTTGAGCTTCTTGTGTTCCATGTACTCCTCATTATCGATCAGGAACGGTGCGACGAGCTAAAACCTGCAAAATCTATCAGGAAATGCCCTGAACTGCAACAGCCTTCTCAGATGCACAAGGAAGCACAGATTTCATCACAGACGAGATAGCCTTTGGACGTGAGCCTCAGTTTTCCGTCCTGCACTACCGCCATCTCGCTTTCAATCAGATCCCCAAGTTCCGAACGGTGCTCGGTGAGGAAGTCCTTGCCGTACCGCTTGCGGAATCCTGTGATGTCAATTCCCTCACTGCGAAGTCCGAGGTAGATCTCTTCTTCAATGAGCTGCCCGGTGGTAAGGTGTTCACGCCCTGCAACGGGAAGCGCATCTTGTCCAAGCTTGTCGAGGTATCCCACAATGCTCGACACGTTCCACCACCGGACGCAACCCTCCGGACTCTCCGACGACCAGAACGAATGTGCGGAGGGACCAAAGCCCAGATAGTTCGTATGATTCCAATAGTTGCTGTTGTGGCGAGACTTCAGGCCTGGCTTCGCGAAATTCGAGACTTCGTATTGCTCAAACCCGCGCTCCGCCAGAAACCGGATCGTCGTCTCATACAATGCTGCATCCTCATCGGTGCTGAGAAGGGAAATTTGACGGGATTCGACCATGGTGGAAAGGGGCGTGTTCGGCTCGACGATCAGGCTGTAACAGGAGATGTGTGTCGGACTCAATTCCATAGCCTGGTCAAGATTCGAGAGCCATCGCTCCTTCGTCTGATGCGGGAGCGAAAACATCAGGTCTATGCTGACGTTCTCGAATCCTTCGGCATGGGCGTCGCGAACACATTGTTTTGCCTGTTTGGACGAATGAATGCGAGTCAGGAATTTCAGGTCATCCTCGTGAAACGATTGGATACCAATGCTGAGTCGATTGATCCCCATCGCCCGGAACTCTTCGAGTTTCTGACGATTCACAGTTCCCGGATTTGTCTCGACGGTGATCTCAGCATCCGGCTCGATCTGAAACGAGCTGGAGACCTTTGCCAGGATGCGCCTGAGGTCTTCGACCGCCAGCAGCGACGGCGTGCCACCACCAAGAAACACAGTCTCGTAGGGAACCCTGAATCGCCCGTCACGCGACCTGATTTCGAGCTCCTTAAGAAGGGACTCGACGAATCGCGCCGTCGGCAATTCCGATCGCGAGGCAGACTCGTTCGGTGCGATCGAATAGAAATCACAATAGATGCACTTGTGCTCGCAAAATGGGATATGAATGTAGAGACTTGCCAACCGTTCTCTTTGATTACCTCGGGCTTTGCCTGCACCGACGATTTTGGTTCGGTGCGGGTCTTCCTAACGATGGGTGCTATCGGATCAACATTCCAACCCGCGGCCATCTGATTCTGCTGACCCTCTCCTTCAGACCGCTTCCCGGGTCCTCGGGATCCCACGACCAGTAGATCACAAGCGCCTCCCCGACGATGTACCCTTCGGGGACAAATCCCCAAAACCTGCTGTCGAGGCTGTTATCGCGATTGTCTCCGAGCATGAAATAGTAATTCTCTCTGACCGTGTAGGTAACTGTTTCGATACCATCAATCAGAATTTTCCCCGTTGGATCAACCTGAAGTTTGTGATGCTCACGCTCGATGAACTCTTTCCAATGCATCGCGGAAGCCGGGGTCAGTGCAATCGCGTCCCCGTGTTTAGGGACAATGATGGGGCCGAAATTGTCACCGTCGATTGGAGCCGAATTGCCGTCGCGTGCTGAATCCATCCAAAGATGTTGTCCCGGGTACGATGCTTTTCCGTTTAACGGAGAAAGCACCTCCCGCCCGTTGACACTGACTTCGGCCGACCGGATTGCGACCGTGTCTCCCGGAATCCCTATGCAGCGCTTGATGTAATAGACCGGATCGTTTCCGTCCGCCTCGACGCGTTTCCCCGGATACTCAAACACAACAATTTCCCCGCGTCTCACACTTCCGAACGCTGGAAGCGTTACAGATGGAATTGCGAGATTGGTAAGCGGGACATACCGGGGTGTTTTCAATCCATACGCCAGCTTGTTGACGAGGAGAAAGTCGCCGACAAGCAGGGTGTTTTCCATCGAACCGGAAGGAATCCGAAATGCCTCGACGACAAAAGTCTTCAGCAGGAAGGCAACGAGGATCGTGAAGAAAATCGTCCTGGCGAAACTCATGGCTCTCCGACCCAGTGGCGGGACGGAGTTCATCCTCGTTTCGTTTGCACCTTCGGCAGAGTTGTCCCCCTGCGGCGACTGTTGGATCGGTATGTGTTGCTGCTCCTCGCCCACTATCCCTACTTGATGATCGTTCCTATCCTGCCCAGTCGAACCGAAGCAAGCTTGGAGAAGATGTTATAGATTGGGATGTCGGTGTCCCATGACCAGTACACGATAAGAGGAGTGCCGACGAGGTTCTCCCTGGGAATGAAACCCCAGTAGCGGCTATCAAGGCTGTTGTCTCTGTGATCCCCCATCCCGAAAAGATAGTCCCGCTGAACTGTGTACTCTGACGCCTGCTTCCCATCAATTTCAATTCGATTGTTTTTGACGGCAAGAGTATGTCCTTCCCTGACGATGAACGTATCCCAAGCCGCGATCGTGGTCTGATCAAGGTGGATCATCGTGCCTTTCTTCGGAATGACGATGGGGCCGTAGTTGTCTTCATTCCATTGAGCCCCCTTCGGGAAGATCCGGTCATCCACTCCCATTCCGCTCACCATCCGGGGAAAACTGAAATGGATGTTTCGCGGCACCGGTGCGATCTTGCCATTCACGTACAGCACTCTCTTCATGACCTGTAGCGTATCACCGGGGAGAGCGACACATCGTTTCAGATAAAAGGTGAAATCTTCCGGCGCCACTTCGTCGCGATACCCGGGAAATACGAACACAATGACATCCCCCCGCTCAACATCCCGAAAACCGGGGATGCGAAACCATGGGAGACGGACATTCGTGAAAGGGATATTGCGCGGAGATGTTCCGCCATAAATGAACTTGTTCACAAAGAGAAGATCGCCCGTCATCACCTCATTCTCCATCGATCCCGTTGGAACGAGAAAGGATGCAATGACGAAGTTGTTGAGAATCAGAAACGCTCCAAAAACAATACCGAACTCTTTCAGAAAGGCGAGAATCTTCGCCTTGATCGGCCTGTCATCGACTGTTTCTTCATCTTTCCGTTTGCGTGCTTGTTTCATCTAATCCTCCATGGACAAAACAGCAAGGAAGGCTTCCGGGGGGATTTCAACCCGGCCGACCTGTTTCATCCGTTTCTTACCTTCTTTTTGTTTTTCCAGAAGTTTTCGTTTGCGGCTGATGTCTCCCCCATAGCACTTCGCCAGAACGTTCTTCCTCATGGCACTGATAGTTTCCCGTGCAATCACCTTGCTGCCGATGGCTGCCTGGATTGCGACTTCAAACATTTGACGTGGGATGAGCTCGCGAAGTTTCCCGCACATCTTCCTCCCCCACTCATACGATTTTAGCCTGTGTGTAATGGTCGATAATGCATCGACAGACTCCCCGTTCAGGAGGATATCGAGCTTCACGAGGTCGGATTCACGGTTTTCCAAGAAATCGTAATCGAACGAGGCATAGCCCCTGGAAATCGATTTCAGCTTGTCGTAGAAATCGAAAATGATCTCAGCCAGAGGAAGCTCGTAGTGGATGTCAGCACGCTCGGGTGACAGGTACGTCGTGTTCCGGTGAATTCCCCGCCGATCCATACAGAGCTTCATGATGGGACCAATGTATTCGGTCGGAGTGATGATCTGCCCTTTGATGAACGGCTCCTCCACTTTCTCAATTTCGGTCGCAGAAGGCATGAATGCAGGGTTGTCGACAAGCAGAACTTCACCGTCTGTCTTGATCACACGGTATTCGACGTTCGGGACCGTGTTGATGAGCGATTGGTTGTATTCCCGTTCCAGGCGCTCCCGGACAATCTCCATGTGCAGCAATCCAAGGAATCCGCACCGGAACCCGAAGCCAAGGGCCAGGGAACTCTCCGGTTCGAATGTCAGCGAGGCATCGTTCAGGCGGAGTTTCTCGAGCGCTTCCCTCAGCTCACCGAACGCATCGGTGTTGGAAGGATACACACCGCTGAAGACCATCGGCTTCGCCTCTTTGTAGCCGGGGAGAGGCCCGGCAGCCGGTTTGTCAGCATGGGTGATGGTGTCCCCCACCTTCGTATCGTGGACATCCTTCACATTGGCAATGACGTATCCAACATCGCCGGCGGAAATGCTTCCCACACGCTTCCGGTGCATTCCCAGCATCCCGACATCTTCAGCCTGGAATTGCTTGTTGTTCGAAAAGAACTTGATGTGCTCCTTTTCCTTCAACGTCCCATCAATCACTCTTACATAAGCAACCGCACCACGATACTCATCAAAAACGGAATCAAAGATCAACGCCCGCAACGGTGCATCGGGGTCCCCATTCGGATCCGGCACCCGCTTGACGATCGCTTCAATCACTTCCTGTGTCCCCAATCCCGATTTCGCACTTCCCAAAAGAATCTCCTCTTCCTTACATCCGAGGAGATCCACCACCTGTTTCTTTACTGTATCGATCATTGTTTTCGCGCTGGGGAGATCGATCTTGTTGATAAAGGGGATGATCTCGAGGCCCGCATCAATGGCGAGATAAAGGTTCGAAATGGTCTGCGCCTCTACCCCCTGCGTGGCATCCACAACGAGAATTGCCCCTTCACAAGCCGCGAGGGATCTGGACACCTCATATGTAAAATCGACGTGGCCGGGCGTATCGATGAGATTCAGTGTATATTCTTCCCCATCGAGCGCATGGTACTGCATCTGGATTGCATGAAGCTTGATCGTAATACCTCGTTCCTGCTCAAGCTCCATGTCGTCCAAGACCTGTTTGGTCATGTTACGGGACGAAATTGCTCCTGTGAGCTCAAGGATCCTGTCGGCAAGCGTGGATTTCCCGTGATCGATGTGCGCTACAATGCAGAAATTTCGGATATGCTTCATGAACTGTCTGTGACTCAAGTGCGAATCAGATACTCCAAAAAAACAGAAAGAGTAAAGAGTGGAAGTGCAATCAAATCACCCTTTACTCCCTATTAGCAATGGAAATATAGCGTAAAATCGCCATAAGAGCAAGGTAACGACAGAGGAGCAACTCTCGCATCTTACTTCAAAGTCGGGCTGAGATCATTCGATTCGTCGAAGTTGCGCTGGTTCTCTGGCATTAGTCAGGAAATCTGTTTAAGTACGTCGAAAGGAGGTTCAATTGCCAAAGATCGTCATCGCCGGCGCTACAGGATTCATCGGTCACAAATTAACTTCACACCTGGCCGAGTCTCAGGCCACAGTGGTCGTACTGACACGACGACCGGATGCGATACGGACACCGCGACATCCTCTCGTCAGCTATGTGCATTGGGACGGCAAGAATGAGGGAGAGTGGACGCGCTCCGTCGATGGAGCGGATGCGGTGATCAATCTGTCGGGACAATCGATCGCCGGTAAGAGATGGTCGAATAGCCGCAAGGAAGAGCTCCTCTCCAGCCGTACACAACCTACCAGCACTCTGGTGCAGGCAATGAAGGCAGCAGGGGCAAGACCTCCGGTCCTGATCAATGCATCCGCTGTCGGGTACTACGGGAATGTGCCGATGGAGCCTGTCACTGAGGACTATCCTCGTGGGAATGATTTCCTGGGAAAGCTCTGCGGAGCCTGGGAAGCGGCTGCCTTGAGTGCTGAGGAACTTGGCGTTCGCGTAGTACTGCTTCGCTCGGGTATTGTGCTCGGCGCCGACGGAGGTGCGCTGCAGCGGATGCTTGTGCCTTTCAGACTTTTCCTCGGAGGTTCTTTAGGGTCCGGAGATCAGTGGTTTCCCTGGATTCATTTGGAAGATGAGGTACGGGCAGTTTTGTTCGCACTGGAAACTCACAGTATTTCAGGCCCCGTGAACCTTGCCGCACCGGAGCCCGCCACCATGCGGGACTTCGCCAAAGCGATAGGCAGTGTGCTCCACCGCCCTTCGTTCTTCCGAGTCCCTGAGTTTGTTCTGAGAGCAATGCTCGGCGAAATGGCCGATATTGTCCTGACGGGCCAGAAGGTGATTCCACAGAAATTGAGCAAGGCGGGATTTGAGTTTCGATTTCCGAAGCTTACCGGAGCGCTTGAGAATTTGTTTCGCTCGTTGGATGGATCTGCAGCCTAGTGGATGGGGATGCTGATCTTGACCGATGTGCTGCCGAGATTGTCCCCCACCTCAAACGAGTAGAGGCTGGCGCCGACGTATGCGTCGACGAGATTGAGAAGATATGTTATCGCAAAATAGAACGCGAAGCGGTCGCGGTCATCATGATAGAAATCCCGTTCGCTGAGAAGCTGAGGGTTCCCCTGTCCGTTGTTCTCTCCTGCATCGACAGATTCCTGGTACTTGGACCGCGCGTCGAGGTAATGATTGTTCTGGCGAATCCACGTCGAGGCAAAATACCCGCCAAATCCAAGGATGATAGGAACTTTCCAATAGCGTCCCGTATAGATTTGCCCGGCTCCTGGGAGAACTGCCGATAGAAGAACAGCGGTCGTGGTAGATCGAGAGTTGACGATCTGTACGCCTGTAGAATCCCGCTTCAAAGAATCGGGTACGTGGAGAAAAAAAGATCCCTGAGGAACGGGTGCTTGTTTGAACAATGCAGAAGAGACATGCTCTTGCGCGTCCGCCGGGGAAAAGGCCGCGCAGAGAAGTGAGCAGAGGAGAATGCTTCGCAATGGAATCAGAACGTGCGACCGACGTTTCATTGTGCCGTGCACAACAATCTACTTCTGGATGACTGCGACAGCTTCGATCTCGACCTTCATGTCTTTCGGCAACCGGCCTACCTCGACCGTACTTCGCGCGGGAGCCGCCGCGGAGAAGAATTCTGCATAGACCTCATTCATTGATGCGAAGTCATTGAAGTCTTTCAGGAAAACCGTCGTTTTCACGACCGCATCCATCGATGTGCCGGCCGCTTTCAGTACTGCCTCGATGTTTTTCAACACTTGCCTGGTCTGTACTTTGATATCGCCATCAATGACCTGATTCGTCGCAGGATCTATCGCCACCTGGCCTGCAGTATAGACGAATCGGCCGTCGACAATGATCCCCTGGCTGTACGGTCCGATCGGCTTCGGCGCTTTATCGGTGAGTACTTTCTGATTGGCCATATTCTATTCCGGATTATTCAACGAAAGCCTGACAGCACTTCTCAAACTTCCACGCAGGTCTTTGTGCCTCTGTGGATTATCGTTCAGGATTATCTATTGGGATTTCTCGAGCGAGGCGAAGAGGTCGAGCAGGCGATCAAGATCGTCGAGCGAGTAGAACTCGATGACAATCTCCCCTTTTCCACCCTCACGTTCCCTCACGTTCACTTTTGTGCCGAGCGCCTGTCGCAGTTTTTCTTCCAAACTCTGAACGCTGGCCGACACTTCCCGAGGAGGTGTTTTCCGGCCGGTCCCTTCCGTCGACTTGCCCGTCGATTTTGCGAGCTGCTCGATTTTGCGGACAGAGATTCCTGAATCCACAATTTTCTGATAGAGACGGATTTGCATGCTCTCTGTCGGCACATTAATGAGCGCTCTGGCATGTCCCATCGAGATCAGATTTTTCCGCAGTCCGACCTGGATCTCGATCGGCAGCTTGAGCAGGCGGATGAAATTCGTGACCGTCGTGCGGTCTTTTCCGACCTTTTCGGCCACTTCTTCCTGTGTCAGATGACACTCATCGATGAGCCGTTTGTAGGCATGAGAGATCTCTATGGGGTTCAGCGTCTCCCGCTGGATATTCTCGATGAGAGCCAGCTCCAGCATCTCTTCGTCGGAATCGACAGCGATGATGTAACCGGGAATCTCGGCGAGCCCTGCATTTTGAGCAGCGCGCAATCGCCGCTCGCCTGTTACAAGCTGATATCCTCCCTCGATACGTCGAACCGTGATCGGTTGGATGACCCCTTTTTCGACGATGGATCGAGTAAGTTCCGCCAGCGCCTCGGGATCAAACTCTGTGCGCGGCTGAAAAGGGTTCGGACGGATCTGTTCGATTGGAATCCGTGCAATAATCCCCACTTCTCCCGTATCGGCCCCAAGTTCATCGTGCCGAACGCTCACTTCCTTCGTCGGCGCTTTCGGTATCAGGGCGCTTAATCCCCGTCCAAGAACTGATTTCCTTTGAGTAGACATATCAGGGCCCTGTGACAGAGTGAGGTTGTGGGATCGACTCAGGCGTCAACGCATCGTTGTTCGCCAAGACTTCTTTCGCCAGGTCCATGTGGTGTCTGGTGCCCGAGCAAATGGCGTCGTACAGAATAATAGGCTTGCCGAAACTCGGCGCCTCGCTCAAACGGATATTGCGCGAGATAATCGTCTTGAACACTTTGTTGCCGAAATAGCGTTTGACCTCATCCACGATCTGGTTCGAAAGCCGCAAGCGCGAATCGAACATGGTGAGAAGCACACCTTCGATATCGAGATTCGGATTCAGGGTCTTCTTGACAAGATTGATCGTGCTGAAGAGTTGTCCCAGCCCTTCGAGCGCGAAATATTCGCACTGGACCGGAATCAGGATGGAATCGGCGGCGGTCAGTGCGTTCAGGGTTAGAAGTCCAAGCGATGGAGGACAATCGATGACGACGAAATCGTACAGATCGCGCACCGGCTGGATCGCGTGCAAGAGCCTCCGCTCCCTGTTCTCAAGCTCCACCATCTCGATCTCCGCACCGACGAGGTTGATGTGAGATGGAACGCATGAGAGAAACGGCATCTGCGTCTCGACGATTGTCGAGCCCATGTTCAATCCGTCAACGATCACTTCATAGATCGTGCGACCTTCGAGAGGAGAGATACCAATTCCGCTTGTGGCATTCGCCTGCGGGTCTACATCAACGAGGAGTGTGCGCTTCTCAGCGACGGCAAGACACGCGGCGAGGTTTACAGCTGTCGTCGTCTTGCCAACGCCGCCTTTTTGATTTGCAATTACAATGACTTTCGACATCGATGAGCTAACGGTTCTCTCTGTCTGGAGGGCAAATTGATGTGCGAATATACTCCTTTTTCGGGGAGTTTGCAAACAACGGAACCATTGGGAGAGGCACCGATCCGGTCATAGCAATTGCTGGTACCACGACATCGATCACCGTCATCGCCGTCTGCATGCTCACTCACGACTTTCCAAATCGATCCCCGACCTTCAGCGGATAACCTCTGAGAAATTCTGCGATTCCCATCCGCTTTCTCCCCTCTTGCTGAACCTCGGCGAGTGCGACGAGGCCCGACTTTGTCCCAACAACCACGGTCAATGGACTCACTTCGACGATAACCCCCGGTTCAATTGCACCGGGATGTCCAGAATCCTCGACGAGCTGGGTCCGATACACCCGTATCACCTTCCCCTGAAGCTTTGTCCAGGCACACGGACTGGGCGAGAGCCCGCGGACAAAATTGTGAATGTGGAGCGCCGGTTTCCTCCAATCGATTTCGCAATTCTCACGGAAGATCTTCGGAGCTACCGAGGAACCCGACTCGTCTTGCGCCACCGGCTTCGCAGTACCCAGCTCGATCGCACGTACTGTCTGGAGGACCACCTGCGCCCCAAGGTCCGCCAAGCGGTCGTGCAGCTCTCCTGCGGTGTCGTCGCGACCGATCCGAACACGAGCCTGTAAGAGAATCGAACCCGTATCGACTTTCTCGCGAAGGAAAAACGTAGTGACACCCGTTTCTTTTTCCCCTTTGATGATAGCCCAGTTAATCGGCGCTGCACCCCTGAATTTCGGAAGCAACGAAGCATGAAGATTGAAAGAACCAAGCCGGGGTATCTTGAAAACCTCGGGGGGGAGAATACGGAACGCAACGACGACAATCAAATCAGGTTGAAGATTGGAGACTGCGGAGACAAACGCTGGATCTTTCAATTGCTCCGGCTGAATGACCGGGAGACTTCGTTCGACTGCAAATTCCTTAACCGGGGAGGGGGCGACTTTCTGCCCTCGTCCCTGAGGCTTATCCGCTGCCGTTACCACCGAAACAACGTTGTACCCATGCTCCAGCAGCGTTTTGAGGCTGGGGATGGCAAACTCCGGTGTGCCCATGAAAAGAATTCGCATGGCGAAGGCTCATACCTCGACGGAACTGATGGAAGGATACGACGTATCCACTTCACCTTTCTCAATTTTCTTCAGCTCGCTTCGGAGAAGTGCGCGGCGAGTCTTCCCGATGCGGTCGACGAACATGACTCCGTCCAGATGATCCGCTTCATGCTGAATCACCCTCGCCAACAGGCCGTCGGCAGTCAACTCAACTTCCTTGAAATTCACATCCATGAACTTCACACCGATTTTTTCAGGACGATCCACTTCTGCGCGCAAATCCGGAATGCTCAGGCACCCTTCCTCCATGGCTACCGATCCCTCTGCTACCTTTATTTCCGGATTGATCATCACCAAGACCCTTGATTCGTGCTCCGTTTGCGGAGGGGTCCCTTCGTCTTCTTCCTTGGCTCCACGCTCAATCGCGGAAACGTCCACAACGAGCATCCGCCGCAACTCTCCGACTTGCGTCGCTGCCAGTCCTATTCCATTGGCCTTGCGCATGGTCTCTGCTAGATCGTACATAAGCTTTATGGCGGCATCGTCAAGCTTCTGGATAGGTTTTGCCTTCTTGCGCAAAACCTCGGTTCCGTAAAGATAAATGGGTAAGGTGGACATAAGTACGTTTCGTTCGTTCCCAGTGGGAACAGTCAGCGTCGAGTGGAAAATATACTCAGGACAAGGCTTGGATGCAACTTACTCCACGATTCGCCGCGCTCCATTGTACCGTTGTTTGAAATAGTAGCTCTCGAGTGACGAGATTGTCACTCCGAGAGAGACACTTGCGTGTGCAAAGAGATCGTCGCCGAGATAGATCCCGACGTGCGATGCAGTCTCCCCCGTCGTATTGAAGAACACGAGGTCGCCAAATTTCAGATTCTCTGTCTGGACCGGAATGCCAATCTTGTATTGCTCCGCGCTGCTGCGCGGCAGCGGCTTCCCGACGGAGTTCTTGTACACCGTCATCGTATACGCCGAACAATCGATGCCGTTTTCGTCCACCCCCCCCAGCTTGTACGAGACCCCCATCATCTTCGAGATCTCCCGCATCATCTTCGCCTGGTCCAGATTCGAAATCGACGCGTTCCTCTCTGTCTTGAAACTCCGCTTGCCCGACAACACGCTTTCCGCTGCGTCGGACGAAGTCTCAACATCCTCACTCCTCGCACGTATGGAGTCTTTCCCCAGGCGGGCCGTTTCTGTCCTGCCTGCCGAGCCCGATGGTCTGGAGTCCCCGCTCCTGAACCGGGGAGCAGTCCCACCACATCCGCTGAATCCGATTCCGGTGCCGACAAAAAGCAACGCAACGAACAACGCAACGAAAATTCCAGGGGGATCAACCCTCCCGAACAACGAAAGCCCCGGCTTGCACCGGGGCTTTTCAATCGTCTCGTGTCTCGTTCGGTTCATTATCCCAGGTATGCCCTCAGAGCTTTGCTGCGGGATGCGTGACGCAAACGGCGGATCGCCTTCTCCTTGATCTGCCGGACGCGCTCACGAGTAAGATTGAACTTCTCGCCGATCTCCTCAAGCGTCAGCGAATGTTCCTGGTCCAGTCCAAAGTACAACCGGATGACCTGCGCTTCCCGTTCGCTGAGCGTATTCAATGCACGACGAACTTCGACTTTCAAAGATTCTTCCATGAGCTGGTGATCAGGAGACGGCTGACGCTGATCCTGAATGACATCCAGCAGACGGTTGTCCTCTCCCTGTGCGAATGGTGCGTCCATTGACAGGTGCCGTCCCGAGATCTTCAGCGTATCGGAGACCTCGAACAGAGACATGTCGAGCTCTTCTGCGAGTTCGCTCGCACTCGGCTCACGCTCGAATTCCTGCTCAAGCGTGCTGAATGCCTTGCCGATCTTGTTGAGTGCGCCGACGCGGTTCAGCGGCAACCGGACGATACGGGATTGCTCCGCGAGCGCCTGCAGAATCGACTGACGAATCCACCAAACTGCATACGAAATGAACTTGAATCCGCGGGTCTCATCGAATCGCTTGGCAGCCTTGATGAGTCCAAGGTTTCCTTCGTTGATCAGGTCTCCGAGGGACAGCCCCTGGTTCTGGTATTGTTTGGCGACGCTGACGACAAATCGCAGGTTGGCCTTGGTCAGCTTCTCGAGAGCCTTCTGATCCCCCTTCTTGATGCGGCGGGCGAGGTCGATTTCTTCCTGCGGTGTCAGCAGGTCGACCTTCCCGATCTCCTGAAGGTACTTGTCGAGAGACTGGCTTTCCCGATTCGTGTATTGTTTACTGATTTTCACCATGTACGGTCTTGCCTCTTTATCAATAAAAATCTGCGGTACCCTGATCCCTGCGTCCACCCACACTCTTAACACGTTTTAGGCACCAAAAAGTTCGGTTGTTACTGCATCTACTGCGTGTTGAGCCGGTATAATCCTGAGCGATCTGACGCCCCGATAGTTTTTCGGCCGTCCTGTGAGCAGGGGCAGCCTGCTCTCGACACACAAACCGGCGATCAATGTGTCAAAATCCCGAAGCCCTCTTTTTCGAGCAAGTCGAAGAACAGCGCCCAACGACCGACCGCTCTTGCCGTTCATCCCGAGGATCTTCAGTGCACTAAGTGCATGCTCCGCTGCCAGCATCTGCCTTCGCGTCTCGCACAGCTCAAACACCTCCATCGCGTTGAAGACAGTCGTATAGCAAAAAAACTTGGACATTGCTCTTCGCATCAACGAGAGGCCAGGACCTGATTTCGAATGATCCAGCGTCAGATGATCAAGGATAATGTCCGTGTCGATGACAATCTTGCCGGGACTCATCGGCCCACCCTTTTGATCCTTCGACGGAATCCCTTGTCGGCTCTCAGTGCACCTTCCGATGCAAGAAATGCAACAACGTTTGACCTTTGCTCAAACTGAAGGGCGCCGATCCGTTCAACTTCCTCCTCACTCACGCCCCGCATCAACAGGTCGCGGCTGAGAGATTTCGATGTGACACGCACCCGCACTTTCGAACCGGGGCTTACATAAAGCTGTCGGAGAAACGGAGCCGGCAATACCACCGTCCCGTCCTTCTCCACCCAGATCTCCGCCTCCACACTCCCCTCCACGCTCTTCATCATTAGACCATCAGACGGAGAAAACTGTTCCCTGCAAGCAACGACGACTTCTTCAGCGAAAAGTATTCGGCAATGGTCTTTGCGGCGTCCGCGAACGTCCGACGGATGCCCAGATCCACGTTGTATTTACCGCCTTTTACAAAGCTCAACAACGGGACATACTCTCTTGAGTGATCGGTGCTTCGGTCTGTCGGGTCATTGCCATGATCTGCCGTGAGCAAAAGCAGATCTCCCTCATTCAAAACCCTCAGCAGCGAGGGAAGTCCTCGATCGAATTCCTCCAATGCCGCTCCCATCCCCTTTGGATCCTGCCGATGTCCGTACAACATGTCGAAATCCACAAGGTTCGTCATCACAAACCCGTGTCGCAATCCCGCCGCGGCTTCGATTGTTGTGCGAAGTCCCTCAGCGTTTGACGTGGTGTGGATCTTTCGCTTCAATCCGCGACCGCAAAACAGATCGTCGATTTTCCCGACGCCGATCGTCTCGATCTCTTCTTCATGTAGGAGATCCAGCAGCGTGGTCGACGGCGGATCCAATGCAAAATCCCTTCGGTTTGTCGTGCGGACAAACGAACCGCTGGACCCGATAAACGGTCGGGCGATAACCCTGCCCACTGCGTGAATCCCCGTCATCACTTCCTGCCGCGTTCGCGTGCAGATCTCATAGAGCCTGGGAAGCGGGATGACCTCCTCGTGCGCTGCAATTTGAAAAACGGAATCACCCGAAGTATAGACTATCGGATAGCCGGTTCGGACGTGCTCATCTCCCAGTTCCTTGATGATCTCGGTCCCTGACGCAGGCTTGTTGCCAAGGTACCCATGGCACTTCGAGACGCGCAGAAATTTCTGAAGCACATCCTCGGGGAAGCCGTTCGGATACAACGGGAATGCTTTCTCCGTGATGACTCCAGCTAACTCCCAGTGTCCGGTCGTACTGTCTTTGCCGGCCGAACGCTCCGCCATTTTTCCAAAGCAACCCTCAGCAACATCGACTGGCAGCACACCGGGGGCATCAACGATTTTTCCCAGCCCAAGCCTCTGCAGGTTCGGGAGATTCAAACCCCCGATCGCTCGTGCGGTATTCCCGACTGTATTCGTTCCTTCGTCTCCGTACGCACGCGCGTCAGGGAGAGCGCCGACCCCGACACTGTCCAGAACGATGAAAACGACTTTCCCTGGCTTCAAGGTAGCAGTTCCCCTTCCACGACTCGACCCACTACAGCCATCGGAGTTATCAGGCGGAACAAACTACTGAGGATTACGAGGAATGAGAGCAAATGTTAGGCTAATACCTGTTTTTCGTTACACTTGCAGATCTGAACGCGCGATCGGTTGAATCGATAAGAACCATGCGCTGATCGAATCGACTGAACGAAGAGGGTCGGGACCTTCACTGTCCCACACTTCGGACACTTGACACCTTTTTCCTGTGACGCTTTCTTAGCTTTTTCTGCAAAATCGGTCTGTTTTGCCATACCTAGCTCCTCACCATATTCTCATTATTTAATAAACCCGCACAACATTTCCACCTGCCTCGACAGCTTTCTTCAGTGTCTGGCCGGCATTTTCCAGAAGTTCGATGTCGCTCGTCTGACTGACGGCGCCGCACACTCCGATACTCACTGTGACGGAGAAACTCTTTTGATCGACATTGATGATGTTGCTGGCAATGTTCTTCCTGAGTTTCTCAGCCCATAAGTGCGCTTCCTTTGCGGCGGTGCTCACGAGCAGAACGGCAAACCTGTTGAAATCATACCTCCCCACGAGATCATAGGGCCGCACAGACGATTTGATCATGCGCCCAATGTTCTGTAGGACAAAATCGAATCCATCCTTGCCATACCGATGTAAATGCTCGTTCATCGAATCGATTGACAGCATAACGAGCGTCAGATCGGTGCCAAAATCATTCGCCCGATGCACTTCTTCCTGGACCCGGCTCACGAAATAGCTTCTTGTCGCAACACCGGTCGTCTCATCCATCAGGACGTAGTTATTGACGACATCGGTCAGATTCAGCACTTCGAGGCCAACCGCCGTGGTTTCGACGAGCTTCTCCAGCAGCTTCACTTCCGGCTCTGAGTACGTCTTTGTGTCCTTGCTCTCCACCGAGAGAACACCGTAACATCGGCTCGTCGAGATGATCGGAAGAATCATGCAAGCACCCTTTGAATCGACCCGTTCCGCTTTGTAGAATCGGGGCAATTCTATGCCGGCCATCGAGTCGATGATCCGCGGAACACCCGACTGAATAACCCCGCCAACAAGGCTCTGGTGCGGGTCAATTTCCTGGGTCGCAGTCACGTACGCGTCATTCATTCGATTCAGCACGAACTGAACGACCCACGATTTCCGATTTTCATCAAAAAGAACAACAGAAACATAATCCCATGCAACCAATCGGGATGTTTCTTCAGCCAGTGTGCGTACAACATTGTGCAGACTGAACTCTATCTTCAGCTGTTCCCGCATCCGGGAAATCGAACGCAGGACTTCCGAGTCGAGCAGCAGGTCATACTTGTCAGTATAGCTTCTGATCAATGCAGAAATCAGCTTCGTAAACTGACCCAGTGAGCTCAGCGTCTCGGGACCGTACGCGTCTTCATCGATGCAATCGACGGTCAGGACGGCTACGGGTTCGTGAGGAACCGCCGTCGATTTGCTGTAAAAAATCGGCGCCGCCACGAAGGTCTTGACCGGCTCGACAGCCTCATAATAGCCCAACATTTCAAGCTGTCCGGCGGCGTTCACCTGATTCAAAATCCGGGGTTGCCCTGTGACAGCAACCTGACTGATAACGTCGGTACCAAGCTCCCGGCGCCGATGGGTCATGAACTTGTCGCTATCCGAAACGAAGCTTTCCAGAACGATCTGGTTCTTATCCTTATTGACCCAGAAGAACGCTACTGTGTGAGCGAAGTTCACTTCCTTCACGACAGTGAGCACCTTCTTCATGAGGAATCCGAATTCCGATTTCGGCCCTCCTTCCCGCACAAAGACATCTTCGTTCACATCGAAGAAGTCGGACGGCTGGAACTCGTAATCTGCAACGGCTGCGATCTGGCTCCGTTTCGTTGCGGCGGCAGCTGTCGACTTATTCGCTGAATCCTCCACGACACCGACCTTGTACTTTCGGTCAGTCGGCTGAAAATCGTCGAAGACGAGTTTTTTCATTTCGGCTTCTTGCTCCTGTGAAGTGACTGAAGTCCTGAAACCGTCACCCTCCGCTTGCTCTTTCGGCCGCGGTCGCCATCGTGAGACGATGACATACGCAAAGAGAGACCCCGAGAGCAAAAACGCCACAATCCTCAATACTGGTGATGCGAAGAACAGGCCAATCAAAAACAGAACGACGCCCGATAACACAACTAGTTCCTGTCTTGACAAATACCACTCAGTCCAGGAACGAATTGTTTTTGACATCCGGGCGTCAGTCTTATAAATGTAAGAAATATGAATCTGGCCCTTAAATTAGGCTAAATTTACCCATTTAGGCCCACAAAGTCAAGGTGAAAAATGAGCTGAACAAACCAAACCATATCTCATCTCGTCTCTTAGTTTTCAGTCAACCGCTATCGAATGTGCAAATTGACAATCACCTTGCAGCAGAAGCTTTTTTTGTCTAATTTTTAGATTGCAGGTTGTAGTCATATCAACCACTCCAAGACCACATCTCAATGAAAGCTGTGATCATGGCGGGTGGCTTTGGAACCCGCCTCAGGCCGCTTACCTGCAACATCCCTAAGCCAATGGTTCCGATGCTCAACAGACCGATGATGGAGCACATCGTCGACCTGTTGAAACGACATGCTATGACCGATTTGATCGCGACCCTGTATTATCAGCCCGATGTGATTTCGGGCTACTTCGATGACGGGCATCGGTTCGGAATTTCGATGCAATACCTGAGGGCCGAGGCAGATTTCGGTACTGCCGGAAGTGTCCGAAATGCGAAGAGCTTCCTGGATCAGCGGTTTCTCATTATTAGCGGAGACGTATTTACCGACTTCGACCTTACCGCTGCCATTCGCTTCCATGAGGCAAAGAAGGCCAAAGCTACGCTCATTCTCACGCATGCCTCCAACCCCCTGCAGTACGGAGTTGTCCTCACACATGATGACGGAAAGATATCTCGCTTCCTTGAAAAGCCCTCCTGGGGAGAGGTCTTCAGCGATACGATCAACACCGGCATTTATATACTCGAGCCGGAAGTGCTTGACCTCATCCCACCCAAGGAAGAATTTGATTTCAGCAAAAACCTATTCCCCATCCTGCTCGAACAGGATATGGGCCTTTACGGATACGTTGCCGAAGGATACTGGAGAGATGTCGGGAATCTGAACGAATATCAGGACGCCCACTCCGATGCGCTACGCGGTCTCGTGAAAGTATCTATCCCGGGTGAGAAACGGGGAAATGTTTATGCCGGCCCGAATAGCCGCATCGACGCAGATCCTAAGAACCTCACCGGAATGGTCATCGTCGGGAAGAACACCCACATCCACGATAATGTCAGCATCGCGAACTCAGTGATCGGAGATGATTGCGAAATACAGTCTGGAAGCATCATTCGCAATTGTGTCATCTGGAACGGGACCAAAGTTGGAACCAATGTTGAAATTTCGACAGCTGTAATCGGTACGGGATGCACGATTGGGGATGATGTCGTTATCTCCGAAAACGTGTTTATGAGCGATCGGTGCACAGTCGGAAGACGCAGTCGTCTGTCTGCCAATATCAAATTGTGGCCCGATAAGATCGTGGAGGAAGGTGCTGTCGTAACACGAAGCCTGGTGTGGGAAGATCGATGGCTCCGGGAACTGTTCCGTGAAGCCAGAGTCTCGGGCGTATCCAACGTGGAGATGAATCCGGAATTCGCAGCTAAACTGGGGGCCGCATTTGGGGCTTTGGTCGGTTCCGGTTCGACGGTCGTCACAAGCCGTGATTCCGACAACGTGTCCCGCATGATCAACCGCGCATTTATGACAGGCCTGATGTCTTCCGGTGTCCACTGCGCTGATCTCCGGGCGACATCCATTCCGATTGTGCGTCACGAGCTTCGGAGTGCCACCGAGCGGGGCGGGATTCATGTCAGGAAATCTCCTCACGACAAGAACCTCACCGACATCATTTTCTTCGACGCAGACGGGAAAGACCTCCCGGCAGGAAAATCGAAATCAGTCGAACGATTATTCTTCGGTGAAGACTTCACCCGCTCGAGCCACGATGCGGTCGGTATGATCAAGTTCCCTGAACGATCGACCGAGAGCTACATTGAACGGGCCTATGCAGCTTTGAACGTCCAGGCGATCCGCTCCGGCGGCATCAAGCTCGTCATCGACTACTCGAACGGCATCGCTTCCACCATCTTCCCGAACATTCTTGGAAACCTCAATGTGCAGGCTGTCTCGCTGAACGCGTATCTCGACAGCCAGAAGCTGACGCGGACCAAGGAGCTGACAGAACAATCCGTCCAACAGCTGTCGCACGTAGTGACGTCGCTGCAGTATGACGTCGGGTGCATGCTTGATCCCGGCGCGGAGAAAATGACCGTCGTTGACGAACGCGGCCACGCGATTGATAACGACCGCCTGTTGACGCTGATGACTAAGCTGGTCATCCTCGCACATCCCGACATCAAGAAGATAGCCGTCCCGATCTCCGCATCTGCTGAGGTGGACATGCTCGCCGAGGAGTTCGGACTCACCGTGGTCAAGACACGTGACAGCCATCTAGCTCTCATGGAAGCCGCGGCCAACAAACAGATCAGGTTTGTAGGCGGGACCAAAGGAGGGTTTGTTTTCAATGAATTCCTGTTCGCTTCCGATGGTATGTACTCGGTAGCGAAGTTGCTTGAGTGTCTCTCGATCTCCAAGAAACGCCTTGGTCAGCTCGACAGCGAGACTCCCCGGTTACATATGGTGAAGCGTGCTGTCCCATGCGAATGGAATCTCAAGGGAAAAGTTATGCGCTATTTGATGAAGGACACGGAACGTCTGCCTCGCGAATTGATAGACGGCGTGAAGGTGTTTCCGCGGCCCGGCGAGCGGCTCACGTCGATGTTGCTGATTCCCGACCGCACCAGACCTGTATTCCACATCAACGCTGAATCAGCCGATGCGTCGATGGCCCAGCAATTGGCCAACGAATACGAGGTAAAGCTGCATGTATGGATGAATACGTAGATTTCTAGATCACGAGTGTACCAGGTTTTCAGGAGTAACGAATGCGTATTGTTGACCTACTGAATGAAAAAGTTGTCCGAACGAATCTCGCTGGCACGACCAAGAACGACATCATTAACGCTATCATCGATGTAGCAGCGACCCAGGAACGCGTCCTCGACAAGGAAAAAGTGCGCGAAGCAATCTTCGACAGGGAGAAAATAATGTCTACCGGTGTCGGTGCGGGGTTTGCCATTCCGCACGCCAAATCAGATGCCGTGAGCGATATTGTCGCCGCCTTTGCCGTAACCGCGCAACCCATCGACTATCAATCGCTCGACGACCAGCCGGTCAGGATTGTCTTCCTCCTCGTCGGCCGCGAGAATATGGTCGGGCCGCATATCAAGTTGCTGAGCAGAATTTCCCGCCTCATGAACAACGAAGACTTCCGCAAACGCCTCCTCGAGGCCCCAACTCCGAAAGACATTCTTGAGATCTTCCGCCAGGAAGAGGTTACACACTTTGAAGCGTAGTCGTCGCTGCCTGCTTCCGACCGCCAGACGCGAGTGCTTTGCAGGAAATGGCCAGTCGGGAGCCCGAAGTGGTGAAGGGGAAATATCAAGAACCGACTAATGGAACGGACACGCTATTGAAATTCAAATCGATCAGGGGAACAAAGGACGTTCTCCCAGGGGAAGTGGAACAATGGCAGTACGTCGAAGAGACAATTCGACGTGTGATGGGGGCGTTCAATTACCGAGAGATCCGGACGCCCGTGTTTGAGCAGACCGGATTGTTTGCTCGCAGCATCGGCGAATTGACTGACATTGTTAGCAAGGAAATGTACACATTCAAGGACCGGAGCGACGACAGCCTGACGCTCAGGCCCGAGGGCACGGCTTCGGCGCTCCGTGCGTACATTCAGAACAACCTCGGCGAGCAAACGCCTCTGACGAAATTGTACTACATCGGACCGATGTTCCGACAGGAGCGTCCGCAGGCAGGACGCTTGCGGCAGTTCCACCAGTTCGGGGCAGAGGCTCTCGGAAGCTCCTCTCCCCAGCTTGATGCAGAGATGATGCTCCTCGCCCTGACGGTGTACCGGGAACTGGGAATCCAGGAATTCTTGCCGAAAATAAACTCTGTCGGGTGCGAACGATGCCGGCCGCCGTACAAACAGAAGCTCCTTGAAGCACTTCAGGCCGTCCGAAGCAAGTTGTCCCCCGAAAGCCAGGCGCGGGTCGATCAAAACCCGCTGCGTGTGCTCGACTCGAAAGACGAGAACGATCAGGCGCTAACCCGCGACGTACCGCTGATGAAGGATCATCTCTGTCCGGAATGCAGTCAGCATTTTGCCGAGGTCCAGGCCTTGCTTCAGGCGACCTCAACTCCGTTTACCATCGATGGCAGACTCGTACGAGGTCTCGACTACTACACGAAAACGGCGTTCGAGATTACAAGCACGGCATTGGGTTCGCAAGACGCTCTTGCAGGGGGAGGACGGTACGATCTTCTGGTCGAAGAGCTCGGCGGGAAACAGACACCCGGCGTTGGATTCGCCGCAGGCATCGAACGACTTCTGATGGTCCTCTCGAAAGTTGGACCCCAGAGAACGATCGATTTGCGCCCGGTTCTTTTCATCGTGACCATTGACGAAGAGGCAAGGCGATGGGCGTTTGCAAAGACCCATGATCTGCGCGCAAGAGGAATTCGGGTCGAAGTCGATTATCTGGGACGAAGCGTGAAAGCCCAGATGCGCGAAGCGAACCGGCAGCAGGCACTCTACACTCTCGTGATCGGTGGGACTGAACTTCAGTCCCGTTCTGCCAGACTGAAAAATATGCTGAGCGGCGATGAAACTGCAGTCAATATCGACGAGATTGAGTCCGCACTCCAACACTGATGCCACGAAGAAAAAAACACCGCGAGCCGGAGTATTCCCTCCACGTCTTTCATCATCTTGATGAGCGTATCCGCAAGGTTCTGCAGGTCTTCCTGGTGCAGACAGTCAAAGAGTTCACCAGCTTCAACTATGAAATTCTTCTCGATGTCGCAATCCTGGACCGAACGATTCAAATGAAGATTCTTGGATTGCGGACCACCCCATTGATCATGCCCGGGGTCGGTCCGGCGCGGGGGCGGCGGGATTTCACAGATCTGCGCGGCCTGTACCATTTGAACGTCATCAAGCTGAATGGTGAGACGAACGAATTTCAGGTCGACCTGACGCCATCGAACATTTCCATCACCGGAACTCCGACTTCCCCTTTTATTACAGTTTCCAACAAGCCGGTGGCTCTCCAATGACCCCGGAATATTCTCGTTTACAACGCGACCGCTGAGCTATGTGCCCACGTCTTCTGCAAATAGGTCCCTTCACTATCTACGGCTACGGCCTGATGCTTGCAATCGGCTTCATTGTCGGAAGCTACCTGATCACATACGACATGAAGCGGCGAGGCATGGATCCGAACCTGGGAAACACAATCACACTGATCGCTCTGGTCGCAGGCGTGGCCGGTTCCAAGATTCTTTTCTTGTTTGAGAATTGGAGCTATTTTGTCGAAGATCCAATTGGGATGGCCTTCTCGGCGAGCGGTCTGACGTTCTACGGCGGATTTCTGCTGGCAACGCTCGCAATTTACCTCTATCTCAGAAAGCGCGGCATTCGGTTTCTTCTCGCTACGGATGCGATCGCCCCTGGCCTCTTGATTGCATACGGCATTGCCCGCATCGGCTGCCAGCTCGCCGGCGACGGAGACTACGGCTTCCCGACCACACTTCCGTGGGGGACGGACTACTCCAAAGGAACCTATCCCCCTTCAATAGCATTTCGAAACATCCCCGAGATCGCGAACAGATACCCCGGAGGCGTCGTGCCAGACAATACGCTCTGCCATCCGACACCGGTGTATGAGTTCCTCATTTGTGGAATTCTCTTCTGGATCCTGTGGCGCCTCCGGACGAAGCTGCGCCCTGATGGCAAGCTCTTCATGCTGTATCTCATCTTTGCCGGATTGGAGCGGTTCTCGATCGAGTTCATTCGTGTCAATCCGCGCTCCTCTCTCGGACTTTCCGAAGCTCAATTCATTGCGCTGGCCCTCGTCCTCACGGGACTGATTGGGTGGTATTCTCTTTCCGCGAATCAAGATCGGCGTCGTGCGGCATGACTCGTGTTCGGACACTAACATCAACGAGGCAACCGTGGAGAACCTGATCGCAGGCAGAAAACCGGTGCTCGAAGCGCTCCGATCGGATACGCCTCTCGAGAAGATCTATGTCCTGTTCGGGACACACGGCGGCGTGATCCAATCAATTCACCAGCTCGCCAAACGCAGAGGAGTGCCAGTCAAGGAAATCGACCGGCAGCGGTTTCTCGAGATTTGCCCCGATGTGAACACACAGGGAGTTGTTGCCGTTTCATCGACAAAGGCGTATGTGGAAATCGATGACCTGCTCAAGCTCGCTGCCGACAAAGGAGAAACACCATTTCTCCTCATCCTCGATGAGATCGAGGATCCCCACAATCTCGGTGCATTGATGCGGACCGGCGAATGTGCGGGCATTCATGGGGTGATCATCCCGCGGCATCATTCAGCATCTTTGAACGAAACTGTTGTAAAGAGTTCTGCCGGTGCCTCGATACATCTGCCGGTGGCAAAAGTCACCAACATTGCGGTGACGCTTGATGAACTGCGCGAGCACGGCGTGTGGATTGTCGGAACCGATATGACGGCGACGCGCACGTACGATGAGCATGACTACACCGGACCTCTTGCGATCGTCGTCGGGAATGAAGGGAAGGGGATCAGGAGACTCGTGAAGGAGAAATGCGATTTTATTGTGAAGATACCGATGTACGGGAAGATCGAATCACTGAACGCGTCCGTCGCCGGCGCGCTCATCCTCTTTGAGGCTGCAAGAAAAAGACATAATCAACAGCCTACACGTGGCAACGGCTAAGACTGCAGACCGGCGGTAGATTCCGCAGTTTGTGTACGTCCAACTTACGGCTTGTTGTTCCGCACGTCTCTTCTTTTGGCCAACCGACCCGTCTCAGGACTCACCGATTTCCGAAGATCTTTCAGTTGAGAGACATACTTCTGCACACTCTCCCGCGGTTTCACGATCATCTTCTGTCTATTACTGATCCCCTTCATCGGGATTTTCTTCCTTCATCAGTCCGTAGCGTTTCATTTTGGTGTAGAGATGGCTGCGCTGGATATCGAGGGATTCTGCGGTCCTTGAAATATTCCACTTGTGCAGATCGAGTTGACGCCGGATGAAGGCTGCCTCGGCTCGTTCCTTAAACTCCTGAAACGTCCCTCCCTGTGCGAGGATATCCTCAAATTCCCCGCGTCCCCCCTGGACTCCAGTCTCGAGCAAAGAGATGTCGATACTGGTGCCCTGCGACAGGATGACAAGTCGTTCGACGGTATTGCGCAGTTCCCGGACGTTGCCCCGCCATTCCAGCAACGAGAGTCGCCTGAGTGCTTCCTCCGATGCGGTCTTGAGTGCCATTCCGTTCCGGGTGCAGACATCATCGATAAACGATTTCACGAGAATCGGAATATCATCCCGGCGCTCGCGCAACGGAGGCACGTGAACTGGGATCACCCTGAGCCGATGGTACAGGTCGTCGCGAAAATTCCCTTTCTTGATTTCCTCATCAAGATTCTTGTTTGTCGCAGCGATGACGCGCACGTCAACAGTGATCAGTTTCGTTCCACCGACCCGCTCAATCTTCCCCTCCTCAAGTGCGCGGAGGACTTTGGCCTGTGCACGGAAACTCATGTCACCAATCTCGTCCAGGAACAACGTTCCGCCGTCCGCCTGCTCGAACTTGCCTATCCGCTGGGATGTTGCACCAGTGAACGATCCCTTTTCATGCCCGAACAATTCCGACTCGATCAGCTCCGAAGGTATCGCAGCGCAGTTGACCTCGACGAACGGTTTCGATGAACGCTTGCTAAGACGCTGGAGGGCACGTGCAACGAGCTCCTTGCCGGTGCCATTCTCGCCCGTAATCAAAACGCGGACATCGGTCGGTGCGACACGTTCAATGATAGCAAGGATATCCTTGATCTTCGCGCTCTCTCCGAGTATCTGCCACTTCCCTTCGACCGATTCCCGAAGTTGACGGTACTCTTCCGAGATCTTGGCCTGGTGCAACGCATTACGGACTGTGACAAGGAGTTTGTCCCTGTCGAGAGGTTTCGGGAGAAAATCGAACGCGCCGAGCTTCGTAGCCTCGACGGCGGTCTCGATCGTCCCATGTCCCGAAATCATGATGACGGGAAGCTCTGCCCTCTTCTCGCGAACGCGTTGGAGCACTTCCAGCCCGTCCATTCCTGCCATCTTGACATCGAGGAGGATCAAGTCGATCGGCGTCGCCGCGAGCTGGCGCAGTGCTTCCTGCCCGTTTTCCGCGAAGAGGACCTCGTACGATTCAAACTCGAGAACCATCTTCAGCGAATCGCGGATACTTTTGTCATCATCAACCACAAGGATCGTTTTCATGGTGCACACTACTCTTCAAATGGAAGATTGAAATAATCCGACGGGAGGAGGGTATTGACCGTCAGGAGATCGTGACCGAACTGCTCACCGTGCCTGTTCGCTCGTCGGTCGCGTGGATCATCAACACCACCGACGACGAATTGCGCTTCCCCCCATTCAACGAAATTGCCGCCGGTCCGTGCGAGGTCACGTGACTCGGAGGCATAGGATATATACGCCGACGCGAAAAAATGCTGCAACTTGTCCCTGTCACCTTCCCGGGGGGTATCTGCATAGAGACGCGAGGGGAGATTGCGAAAACGGACATTAAACATGCTGTCTGCCTCGAAGGTAAGAGGCACACTAATCGGACCGATAATAGGGATTCTGAAATCCACGTCGCGATGCTCAAGAGTCCCCATCAGGGAGAGAAACAAGGCGCGGGCGAGATTGTGATCAGCAATTCTGAGCGCCCTCAGGTAGATTGCGTCAACCGCACGCGCATCACCGCAGCGCTTCATCAGGATTCCGAAACGCTCGTCTCGGACATACGCTCGGATCTGTCGCGTCTCCTTGATGAGATCGGGAGTGAACGCATTGCCAATGAACTTGAACAGCGAGAAGGACTCCTTCTCTCCCGGTTCATAGTCCCAGGCGAGGCCATCGGGGCCCGGCTTGCCGTCACACTGGGCTATCGAAATCCCGTGTGATATCAGGAGCAGAAAACCGATTGCAAACAGACTCTTCATTGAACTGCCAGAACTTCAAAACGTCCGACGCCCTGCAAAACGCTCTCAGGTTTGGATAACTCCCGGATTGAACTTGGGGATTTCGGTATTGTGAGTTGCCATCTCTATTCCACGGGAAATCACGCCGCGAGTTTCAGCCGGATCGATAATGCCATCTATCCAAAGCCGTGCCGCTGCGAAGAGCGGGTCAAGCTCGGCTTCGTACCGATCCTGAGTTTCCTTGAGCAATTTGCCTTGCTTTTCCTTCGAAATCCGCTCTCCCCCCTTCTCCATCGCCTGGACCTTGATACTCAGGAGTGTTTCGCTCGCCTGCTTCCCTCCCATCACAGCAATCTGGGCGCTCGGCCACGCAAAAATCATCCGTGGATCATACGCCTTGCCACACATCGCATAATTTCCCGCGCCGTAGCTGTTTCCCACGATGAACGTGAACTTCGGTACAACACTGTTCGCCACGGCGTTTACCATCTTCGCTCCCGAGCGGAGGATACCTCCCTGCTCGGCGCGGCTTCCGACCATAAATCCCGTCACGTCCTGTATAAACACCAGCGGGATCATTTTCTGATTACACGCCATGATAAAACGCGCGGCTTTATCGGCACTATCGCCGCAGATCACACCGCCGATCTGCATTTCACCTTTCGCTGTCTTGACGACGGATCGTTGATTTGCTACAATGCCCACGGCCCAACCATCGACTCGTGCATATCCGGTGATCAGCGTCTTGCCAAAGTCGGCCTTGTACTCATCCATTTCACTTCCGTCAAGAAGGCGTGAAAGGACCTGATACATATCATACGGCTTCGAGCGATCTGCAGGAAGGAGTCCCAGGATCTCTTCCGGAGCAAATCGCGGCATAACAGGCGTCGCACGATCAAACTCCAGTCGCGGTTTCCCGCCGAGCTTTCCGATAATACTTCGTATCTTTTTCAGACATTCATCATCATCCTTCATCTTGTGATCGGTCACGCCACTGATTTCACAATGGACACTCGCTCCCCCCAGCAATTCATTATCGATTTCCTCGCCGATCGCAGCCTTCACAAGATGGGAACCCGCAAGAAAGACGCTCCCCGTCTTGTCGACAATCATAGCTTCATCGCTCATAATGGGGAGATACGCGCCTCCTGCAACACAGGGACCCATGATGGCTGCAACCTGTGTGATTCCCAGGGAGGACATAACCGCATTGTTCCGGAAGATTCGGCCAAAATGTTCCTTGTCAGGAAAGATTTCCGATTGAAGCGGCAGGAATACTCCGGCCGAGTCGACGAGGTACACAATCGGGATCCGATTCTCGATTGCGATTTCCTGAGCGCGGAGATTCTTCTTGCACGTTATCGGGAACCAGGCCCCGGCCTTGACTGTCGCATCATTCGCGACTATGACGACGTCTCGTCCATGGATCTTGCCAATGCCAAAAACGGTACCGGAGGATGGAGCGCCGCCGAACTCTTCATACATCCCGTACGCTGCGAACAGTCCAATTTCAAGAAAGGACGATCCCGGATCGATCAGCTTCTGTATCCGATCACGGGCGAAGAGTTTTCCTTTTTTCCGATGTTTCTCAATCGCATCCCTTCCCCCCCCCAATTTCACGATTTCCCCTTTGGCGCGCACGGAGGCAAGGAGAGCTCGATGGTGCTCCATGTGCTTCTGAAACGCTGCGTCGATCTTTATGTCACTTCCGATGCGAGCCATGAAAATGGATGCGGTTACCGTTTTGCCGTTGTGTCGCGCTGCCCTGTGCCGCCAAAAAGCCAGATGGAATAAAACAATTCTCGGGCTTCTTCGTTCGTTGGATTCATATTGATGGCCTGGAGCGCGTATCCTGCCGCTCTCCCCGGATCCCCTAATCGACGATAGCATTTTGCGAGCTGAAGGAGCAGAGCATCCTGACGCACCCGCCGGTCAGCCGCATATTGCTCCCGAAGTTTCAGCGCTTTGTGATAGTGATCGAAGGCAGGCTGGAACTGCTGGACATCGAAGTATAGATCACCCAGCCGTATGTGATAGTAGTCGACAGTATCCGCAGTCAGCTCAACGCACCGTAGCAAGAGTTGCTCTGCCTCCGTCTTGTCGAATAAGCCAAACGATGTTCCCACGCTCCGGTCGCGCGTGAATTTTGTCCACGCAAACTGTTCAAGGGCGACGGGGTCATTCGGGGTCAGTTCTGCAATCCGGGCAAGGCGCTGCAATTGTTCCTCCCGCCTCCCCAGACGATCTGTCAGCGACGCCATCGCGCTGAGTGCACGCAGGTCCTTCGGGTGTGAGTCCAGATATTTCGCAAGGACCGAATATCCGAGGGCAAGGTTCCCTTTACCGACATCGGAATGCAGGAGCCCGATGTTTAATCGCTCATCATCCGTCAGCGGCCTTGCTGCTACCAGTTCATCGAGGAACAGGCCCGTTCTGTGAAACGCCAGCCGCTCGTCAAATCGGATGATCTCGTTCGCCCCGCGGTTCACGAAGAACGCCCTTGGAGCCCAGTATTCCAGCAGAGGCTTGTCTTCCGTATTCAAGGGACCTGCACTCGCATATTCCCGGGCCGGTCCCTCCGATGTCATCTCGAGCGATGCCAGCGTCGCTGGATCCGGGACCTTGATCCGCTCCAGATCCTTTTTCACTGCCTGGCTTTCGAACTTCTTCTTGAACTGCTCCTCATTGAACACGAGCGAGTCCAGCGATCCCACGAGAAGGAGATCCGGTGACAATGATTGCCAAACGACAACGTGTGGAAAAACCGAGCGGAACGTCCGAACCACAAGCTTGAACGTTGCATCGTCAATTTCATAGAGATGGAACCATTGCACCATCACGCCCTGCGGTCGAAGCCTCCCCTTGCACATCTCGAAGAAATCCGTTGTATAGAGATTACCGATACCAGCGATCCAGGGATTTGACGGCTCACTGATGATGGCATCGTAGTTCCCTTTGGAAAGCTTGAGAAACGCAAGGGCGTCGTCCACGTACAGCCTCATTCGTGGATCGCCAAGAGGGTTGTTGTTGACGTACTCGAAGAATGTCGATCCGGCAATCACCTCCGGCGAAATTTCGACACAATCCAATTTCTTGACGGGATGCGTAAGCACGCTACCGCTGGTGACGCCGCTCCCGAAGCCAATGACGAGGACTGTATCGGGCTTCGGGTGCAGCATCATCGGAACCTGACCGAGGAGAACCTGCGTTGGCAGATCTCCGACGGACGAGGCATCTGCTTTCCCGTTGATGATCAGGACATTCTGAAAACCCGAACCCGATTGATTCTGAACGACGCCGACAGTCGCCGAGGCTCCCTCCTTGTAATAGAGTACCCTGTTCGCCCGTACGCCTTTCACGAATTCCTCATAGGTGGCCGGGGCTTGCCTGTTGTTGCCGAACTGACGGAAGACACCCGAAAGTGTCACAATCTGATTCCAGTCGGACCCGAAAACAAATGTCAAAGAGCCCACAACCAGCGCCAGGACCACCTGCAGACCTCGACGCACATTTGAGATACCTGTGTCGACAACCGTCAAAACGATCCCGCACGCCAGATTCAATACGAGTCCGACTTCCATCGCATGTCGTACACCGATGAGCGGTATCAGCACAAGTCCGGCTGCCAACGATCCAAGCACAGTCCCTAACGTATTCACAGAGAACACGGTACCGACAGATTTCCCGAGCACCCGGACTGACCTCGTAGCAATACGGCTTGCGAGGGGCAGAGACATCCCAAGAAAAATTGTAGGAATGATCATGATCGTGAGGCCAATCAGGAACTGGAGCGTCAGGAAAACCGGGTAGGTCGCATCTGATCTTGTGAACATCGAACCGAGTTGCCAGAAGATGTACGGAACATGGCCATAGAGCGGAAGCATCAGAGCCATCGAGGCACCGATGAGAAGTTGGCACACGGCAAGAACACCGAACAGGTTGTTCCACTTCCGGATGAGAACCGAGACCAGCCAGCTCCCAATCGTAATCCCGGAGATGAAAGCGACCAGCATCAAGGTGTAGGAATAAGTCGATGAACCCAGCACAGGTATCAGCAATCTGACCCAGGCAACTTCATAAATCATTGCGGCCAGGCCGGATACACCTGCGACGCCGACAGCCAAAACGACAAAGAGATCCGGTGCAGAGGGAAGTTCGGTCTCGGGCGCAGATTCACCCTCGGCGGGAGCAAGCATCGTTTTTGTACCAAGAGCGAACGCGGCGACGGCAATAAAGATATTGACGACGCCCGCCGAGAGAACGGTTGCCTGAAGGCCTGCCATTGGCACAAGGAAAAATCCTCCAAGCAGGGAGCCGAGCACAGCACCAAAGCTGTTCAGGAAGTAGAGCGTCGCAACATTTTTCCCCGATTCTTCGACGCTTTGGGAGATGAACCGGACCAGGACTGGCAGCGTTCCCCCCATGAGAATCGTCGGGAGAAGCAGTGTCAGCACGCTGATGAGCAATTTGAGCAAGAGCACCGCAGGACCGTCGCTGGGTAGATCAAGCGCATGCACCGTCATCACAAAGAGACTTTTTACAGCGCTCATCAACCATGGGTATAGGATACAGTAGAGGCCAATAAAGAACTCCAGGCCGCCATAGAGAACGATGGGAGATTTCGCCCGGTCAGCACGCCGCCCCCAAAGCGACGCTCCAATCGCGAGCCCGCCCATGAACGTGGCGAGGACGATCGTCTGCGCGTAGGTTGTGTTGCCGAGAAAGAGGGAGAGATACTTGAACCAAGCGATCTGATAGATCAGGCCAGTGGCTCCAGAGACGATGAAGAGGACGGCAATGATACCATAAGTGGTCTGTTTGCTCATGTGGCCCTTTGATTGGTAAGTCGTGGCTATGTCTGAAGCAGGTTTTTTGCGATAACCATTTTCTGGACTTCCGTGGTCCCTTCTCCAATGGTCAGGAGCTTTACATCCCTATAGAATTTCTCGACCGGGAAATCTTTGATGAACCCATACCCTCCATGAATCTGCACGGCCTCTGTCGCGACACGCTGAGCCACTTCACTTGCATACAGCTTCGCTTCCGCAGCAATCAGATTGATGGACTCCCCTTTCTGCCTCGCCATCGCAGCGCGATAGGTCAGGAGCCGGGCTGCCTGGATCTCAGTCGCCATCTCGGCAAGCTTGAACTGTATCCCCTGGAATTCTGAAATCGGCTTCCCAAACGCATGCCGCTCTTTCGAGTACTTCACAGCAGCATCGAGGGCCCCCTGGGCAAGTCCGACAGAAAGTGCCGCAATGCCAATTCTTCCATTGTCCAGCACGACAAGGGCCTGTTTGAATCCATCCCCTTCCAGCCCGATGAGGTTCTCCTTTGGCACGCGCACATCATCAAAGAGCATCGTCACCGTATCACTCGCCCGCATTCCCAGCTTGTTCTCTTTCTTCCCGACTCCCACCCCTTTCATTCCTCTCTCGACAATGAACGCCGAGATCCCTTTGTTTCCCTTACTGAGGTCTGTCTTTGCCATGACAACATACGTTGAGGCGTGAGATCCGTTTGTGATGAAGATTTTCGAACCCGATACGATGTAGGAGTCGCCGTCAAGAATGGCAGCAGTCTTCATCCCCGAGGCATCGCTTCCTGAGCCAGGCTCGGTAAGGCACCATGAGCCGATCTTCGCTCCTGTCGCAAGGTCTGGGACGTATCGCTTCTTCTGCCCCTCGCTTCCAAACAAGGAAAGATGCTGCAGGCACAATCCGCTGTGCGCCGCAAGTGTCAGACCCACCGACGGATCAACGCGGGAAATCTCCTCCATAACGATGACGAAATGAATCGGCAGAAGCCCCGCTCCCCCAAGCTCTCCGGGAATTGTCACACCGAGGTACCCGAGCTCAGCCATCTGGCGGACGACAGACATCGGAAATTCCTGAACTTCGTCCAGCTTCATCACCTGGGGCAAAATCTGAGCCGCGGCAAATTCCCGGACAGATTGCCGAAGCATCTTCATTTCATCCGTGAGGCTAAAATCGATCGATTGTTCGTTCAGCTCGCTCTCTCCCATAAGCACCTCAGGCTAGTTCTCCCCCCTTGTACGTCCAGTCACTGTTGGCCTCCGCCCGCCCGAAAACCTTCCAGAAGATCTGCAGCAACGTCGTACGGATTTGATTGACGTTGGAGAAGGAGATCGAGCTTCTCATGAAGTTCGCGGGAACGCTGGCTGTTCCAGAAGTCAATGTGAAGTTGATTCTCGATGATTTCGCGGATTCTGTGTTCCAGACGTGACTTCCGTTTCCGCTCGAGCCCTCCGGTTCCCTCCAGAAACGAGTGATGTTTCTGAATGAAGTTCGCAACTTCTTCGATCCCTTTCCCTTCACTGGCTTGTGTCTTCACGACGTCCGGCATCCAGCTCTCTGCATTATGCGAACGAAATCCGAGAATCATCTTGAGGGACATCACGGCCTGATCAGCCCCGGGGCGGTCTGCCTTGTTCAGCACAAAAAAGTCGGCAATCTCCATCAGTCCAGCTTTCATCGCCTGGATTCCGTCTCCCGATTCCGGCACCAGCACCACAACCGTGGTGTCGGCCGCACTGGCGATATCGAGCTCGGATTGCCCGACCCCGACGGTTTCCATCATAACCACATCATAGCCAGCCGCGTCCAGGACATCAGCCGCCTCCTTCGCTTTCTTGCTCAGGCCTCCAAGGCTGCCGCGGGATGCCATACTGCGGATGAACACCCCTTCATCCAACTCCACTTCGCTCATCCGCACTCGGTCACCAAGGAGCGCTCCTCCGGTGAAGGGACTGGTTGGGTCAACGGCGATGATTCCGACTCTCTTTTGTTGCAGGCGGTAATATCTGGCGAGCTTGTTCGTCAGAGTGCTTTTTCCAGCTCCCGGCGGACCCGTGATACCCACACGGTAGGCTCTGCCGGTACGCCCGTAGATGTCTTTCAGAAGGCTCTTTGAAAGAGGGGTGTCGTTTTCCACCTGGGAGATCGCCCGCGCAACAGTCTTGCGGTCTCCTTTGAGCAGCTGCTCGATCATGGTGGCGGCGGTCGACGACACGATTTTATAGGAATTTCTTCTTGAAGTATTCTGCCGTGAGGCGAAGCCCCTCGGAAAGCTCCACCAGAGGTTTCCAGCCGAGCTCCCGTTCGATTTTCTTGTACGAGATCACACTTCGGCGTTGTTCCCCTTGCTTCGCGGGGCCGTGGTTCTCCGCACAGGTTGGGTTCAGCCATCCCCGGAGAATGCGAAACAACTCATTGACATCCGTCTCTATCCCCGTCCCTATGTTGAAAATATTCGAACCCGGATAATTCAGGGCGAGGACACTGGCTTTGACAACGTCGCCGACAAACGTATAGTCACGGGTTTGTTTCCCGTCCCCGTTGATGACGGGGCTTTCTCCCTTCAACAGTTTCTTCGCGAATATTGCGACAACTCCCGCCTCACCATGAGGGTTCTGTCGGGGGCCATACACATTCGCGTATCGGAGAACGACGTGCTCGATGCCGTGCACCTGTTTGTAATAGAAGAGGTACTTTTCTGTCACGAGCTTTGTGATCCCGTACGGCGACAACGGACGCACCGGGTGTTCTTCGTCAGCCGGGAAATAGTCCTGCTCACCATAGATGGCCCCACCGGTCGACGAGAAAATGATTTTTTTCACCCCGAATTGTCTCGCTGCCTCGAAAATAGTAAGGCCTCCCAAAACGTTGACGCTTGCATCGAACTTCGGATCCGAAACGGAGCGGCGAACATCCATCTGTGCCGCATGATGATTCACGACATCAATCTTGTGACGGCGAAAGAGTTGCTCAACATCCGCGCTCCGGATATCGAGTTGATGGAACTCCGCCTTCGGATTGACATTCTCCCTCACGCCGGAAGAAAGATCATCGATGACAATGACATTGTGTCCACCATTGACGTAGACGTCGACGACATGAGAACCAATAAACCCTGCACCACCTGTAACGAGAATGTTCACGTCAATGTTCCTGTCCGCTTGTGTGTGACTGCCGGCGCAATGCTTTCTGGCCGATATCGCTCCTGTAGTACGCGCCGTCAAATGTGATCGAACTGACTGCCCGGTAGGCAGCGTCGATGGTCCCTTTGAGGTCGTGTTCATAGCCGATCGCCGTCACCCCCAATACCCTCCCACCTGACGTTACAATTTTCTCTCCATCGGAGCGGGTTCCCGCGTGAAACACGACCAAACCATCCTCCTGCTTCACCTTTTCCAGCCCGTGGATCTCCTTTCCAGTCTGGTAATCATCCGGATATCCTCTCGATGCCATCACGACGCAGACGGCGGAAGCCGCGTGGTGTTTTACACTCGAAGGATCAAGCCTGTGCTCGGCGATCGAAAGCAGTATCTCCGCCAGGTCGCTTTCGATGAGGGGCACTACGACCTGGGTCTCGGGATCGCCAAACCGACAGTTGTACTCAATGACTTTCGGACCCGACTTTGTGATCATCAATCCACAATACAGACAGCCGCGGTAGGGAGTTCCGGCATTCTTCATACCGTTCAGCGTCGGAGCGATGATCTCGTCGCAAATACGATTGAGAAGCTCTTTCGTCACGATTGGCGCATTGGCATAGGCGCCCATGCCGCCGGTGTTTTTTCCCTTGTCGCCATCGAGAATTCTCTTGTGATCCTGCGCTGAGGCGAGAGTGGCATACCGGTCACCATCCGTCAGCGCAAACACCGACGCCTCTTCTCCTTCCAGGTACTCCTCGATCACGACCTTTTCACCGGCTGCTCCAAAAGCCTTGTTCAGCATCATCTCGCGCAATCCGATCACTGCGGCATCATGAGTCTCACAAATCAGGACGCCTTTGCCAGCCGCCAATCCATCAGCTTTGACGACCAGCGGAATGGGAAGTTCGCGGGCAAACGCCTCCGCCTGGCTCAGCTCGCTGGCTGAAAAACTCCGGAACCGAGCGGTTGGGATTTTGTTGCGCGCCATGAAATCTTTGGCAAATGCTTTGCTCCCCTCAAGCATCGCCGCTGCCTTGCTGGGCCCGAAGATCTTGAGGCCGTGGTGCTCGAATTCATCCACAATCCCGTCAACAAGGGGCTGTTCCGGTCCGACAACGGTCAGATCGACGTCGTTTTCCCTGACGAACCGCATGAGGCCCAGAATGTCCGTCGGCTTCAGGGAAACCAACCGCGCCTGTTGTGCGATACCGGCGTTGCCGGGAGCACAATAGAGTCCCTTGACGCGCGGACTTTGCCTCAGCTTCCATACGATCGCGTGCTCTCTTCCACCCGAGCCTATCACGAGTATGTTCATCAGAGTTCTTCCTCGAGTTTCACGAAAGCGTTCTTGTCGTAATCCATCAGAGATTCAAACTGACGGGCAAGCTCGCCGGTCAACACCCGACGGTTGAACCGTCCTGAAAACTCCTCCGGCACCTGCCCAAGCTGGTTCTTCTCGAATTGGGTGAAGAAATCACGGATTGCACCTTCATGGGCCTGGAGATTCTTTAATGGGACACACACACCGGCACCGCTCTCAAGGATCAGTTGTTTCATGTACCCTTCATCCATCGAGCCCAGGATTGGCTTCCTCGCGCCTAGATACTCATAAAGTTTACCCGGCGATTGATAATCGTTGTCGAGCACGAGCCAGAGGACATCCGATTCCTGAAGACGCCGCGTGCATTCCTTGTGGTCGAGATAGCCGAGAAACTTCACTTCGTTCTGCAGACCGAGTTTGTTTGTAAGGGCCTGGTCCTCCTCGCGCACGTTGCCGATGAGATCAAGTTCCACTCTTCCCCTCATTTGCGGCACATCACGGAAAAGGTTGTGCAGCGCTTGAAGAAGAACCGACGGGTTCCGATCGGCATAGAAGGTGCCAGCATGTGTAATGCGGAGCGTGCGCCTCGCCGGGCGCTTCGAAGAGACATTTGCCTCGAAATCCTCAGGGTCAAATCCCTGGGGGATGATGATGACATCATGATAATCGAGACTCAGGTAATGCTTCAGGATGCTTTCTTTGACACGCCTGACGGTCACGATGATCTTATCTGCCACTTTTAGTACACGCTTTTCCAACCGGTAGTGAAGGTAACGATGAAGCGGCGTCGGATAGTACTTGAAAGGGTAGTCGAGCCAGGCATCGCGATAATCCAGGACCAATGGCAGCCTGAATTCCTTCTTCAAAGCCTCGCCAATGAGAAAATCTGTCTGAGGAGGAGCCGTAGCAAAGATCAAATCAAAATGCTCTCTGTTCAGAAGCTCCCGCGCGGCCTTCAGCGCCTTCGACTTCCAGCCGATCTTCGTGTCGGGGATGAACACAGCGTCGCCGCCAAACTGAAGAATTTTCCGAATCCGTTCAGACGGCATCTTCACGACCCCCTGGCTCCTGAACAGCCTGTTGGGATCAAGCGAGCTTGCGCGAACGATTTCGGTTCCCGCCTCTTCAACTTCCGAGAGCAAGGTTTTGTCGACGGCATAGTATCCGGTTGGAGACACGGTCAGTACTGTCGGTTTCCATCCGTACTTCGGGAGATACTTCACGAATTTCGCGGTGCGCTGGACACCGCTCAAACCCATGGGGGGAAAGTAATACGCTATGACCAGGACTTTTCGAAAATCATCATTCATAAGATTATCAGCTCTTTCGGTGCTGCGGTGAGAACTTCACAACCATCATCGCGAACAACAATATCATCTTCAATCCTCACGCCGCCAAATCCGGGGATATAGATACCGGGTTCAATCGTGACAACGTTTCCGGCCTTTAGTGTTTCTTTGCTTTGAGCAGAAAGCCTGAGCTGCTCGTGGATTTCGATACCGAGGCCGTGTCCCAGGGAATGGCTGAAATATTTTCCGAACCCCCTCCGGTCAATGGCTTTTCGGGAAACCCGATCGAGAGCGCTCGCCCTGATGCCGGGTCTTGCCGCCTCGATGGCTTTGCATTGAGCGTCGAGTACAATCTGATAAATTCTTCTTGCACGTGGAGAAGGACGCCCGATCGCCACGGTGCGGGTAAGATCACTGTGGTAGCCCTGAAGGCTGCAGCCAAGATCGAGCGTCACCATCTCGCCGCGTCTGATCTTCTTTGCAGAGGCCCGTCCATGCGGCAACGCTCCGCGGACGCCTGAAGCAACAATCGGCTCAAACGCATCCCCATCCGCCCCGTAGCGCCTGTGCCAGTAACTTATGTCAGCAGCGACGTCCTGTTCCGTCAGACCGGGTTTGAGCAAATGCAGCAGTTTCTGGAAGACTCTTTCTGTGATGCGAATCGCTCGCTTGATGCACTCGATTTCCAATTCATCTTTCACAGCAGCGATGTTTTCGATGACGGATTTCGTCGGCACCAGCTTCGATCGGGCGAATACTTTTCGCATCGTTGAATGGGAATCAACGCTGGTATGAACGCTCTCAAAGCCGATGCGAGATGCTCCCTTCAGGAGCCGAAGCTTCCCCACCTCCTCAATCAAACCAATTTGAGTCACAGAGATATCGAACCCGTCAATCTCTGCTTTCGACTGATCGCGGTAGCGTCGATCCGTGAGGAAATACTGTTGCTGTGGGGTAATAACACAGAGACCGTTTGAGCCGGAGAATCCGGTCAGATAACGGACATGAGGAATATGGGAGACAAGAAGAGCATCCAGTCTCGAAGCGGTAAGCTGTCTTCGGACCTCTTGAAGCCGTCGCTCGACCATCGTGAGTTCTTACTGGTGATAGTTGGGGGCTTCTTTCGTGATCGCAATGTCGTGAGGATGGCTTTCGCGAAGTCCGGCATCCGTCATCCGAACAAATTGCGCTTTCGTTTTCATGTCAGAAATTGTCCGACAGCCGCAGTATCCCATCGCCGAGCGAAGGCCGCCAATCATCTGATGCACTGTTTCGCTGAGGCTTCCTTTAAACGGGACTCTCCCTTCGATCCCTTCGGGAACGAGCTTCTGGATGTCGTCTTCAACATCCTGGAAGTACCTGTCTTTGCTCCCTTGTTTCATGGCTTCCAACGACCCCATACCGCGATACATCTTGTAGCTTCTCCCCTCGTACAGAACTTTCTCGCCTGGGCTCTCCTCAACGCCGGCAAACAGGCTGCCGAGCATCACCGAGTCGGCGCCAGCCGCGATCGCCTTGGCGATATCGCCCGTCTGTTTGATACCACCATCTGCGATGAGAGGAACAGATGATCGCGAGGCGACTTTTGCACACTCCATGATCGCCGTCACTTGCGGAACTCCGACTCCCGCTATGACTCGAGTCGTGCAGATCGATCCAGGCCCGATTCCAACCTTCACAGCATCAGCTCCGGCCTTGATAAGATCCCGCGTCGCTTCGCCGGTCGCAACATTCCCAGCGATCAATTGAATATCGAATTTCGACTTGATCAACTTCACCATGGTCAGCACGCCTTTCGAATGGCCATGAGCTGTGTCGACGATGATGACATCCACCCCCGCTTCGACAAGCGAAGTAACACGCTCAAGCGTGTCGCTCGTCACTCCTACCGCCGCGCCGGCTCTCAGCCGACCGAGCTTATCTTTGCAGGCATACGGGTGACGCCTCTTCTTTTGAATGTCCTTAAACGTGATAAGACCCTTCAGCTTTCCATTCTTGTCGACGACCGGCAGTTTTTCGATCCTGTTCTTCTGCAAAATCACTTCCGCTTCTTCAAGCGTCGTTCCAACCGGAGCCACAACAAGATCAGATGCGGTCATGACTTTCGAAACCTCCAGATCAAGGTTCGGTTCGAACCTGAGATCCCGGTTTGTAAGTATGCCCACGAGTTTCTCATCTTCGACAATCGGTATACCTGAGATGCTGTAATTCTTCATCACCTCCAGAGCGTCACGAACTGTCCGGTTCAAACCGAGCGTGATCGGGTGCAGGATCATTCCGCTTTCCGATCTCTTCACCTTATCGACTTCTTCCGCCTGACGCCGAATCGTCATATTCTTGTGCAGGATCCCGATCCCGCCTTCTCGAGCCAATGCGATCGCCATGGCGGATTCGGTGACGGTATCCATCGCGGCGCTGACGAGCGGTATGTTCAGACTAATCTCTCGCGTGAGTCGAGTCCTCACGTCCGTCTCCCGCGGAAGGACCGACGATTTCGCCGGAAGCAACAGCACATCATCGTACGTGACCGCTTCGCCGACTATCTTTTTCAATGGCATGGCAATGATCCTGTTTGGACTTGGAGGTGTCATTCGAACGCTGGAATACCGGTGATATCTTCACCGACAATCAGCGTGTGCATTTCGTGTGTACCTTCGTACGTCTTTACCGATTCCAGGTTCGCAGAGTGCCGCATCACAGGATACTCATTCAGAATCCCGTTCGCTCCCAAAATTTCTCTCGACATCCTGGCAATTTCCAAAGCATGGTACACATTGTTCCGTTTGGCCATGGATATTTGGGTGAACCTGGCCTTCCCCTGATCCTTCAGTCGACCCAACTGCAGACAGAGCAATTGAGCCTTTGTGATCTCGGTGGCCATGTAAACAAGCTTTTCTTGAGTCATCTGAAATGAAGCGATGGGCTTGCCGAATTGGATTCGGGTCTTGGCGTATCGTAGCGATGTATCATAGCAAGCCATCGCAGCACCAACCGCACCCCAGGCAATTCCGTAGCGAGCCTGACTGAGACACATCAGCGGCGATTTCAATCCGCCGGACTTAGGGAAAATGTTTGCTTCCGGAACGAGGCAATCTTCGAATACCAGTTCTGACGTGACCGATGCTCGCAACGAATGCTTCCCTCTCATCTCCGGCGCTGTGAACCCCTTCATACCCTTCTCCACAAGGAATCCCTTGATCTCTCCGTCGAGTTTTGCCCACACAATCGCAACGTCAGCAATCGTTCCATTCGTGATCCACATCTTTGCCCCGTTGAGCACGAACCCCTTCGCCGTTTTTTCAGCGCGGGTGATGAGACCACCGGCATTCGATCCGAAATCCGGCTCGGTCAATCCAAAGCATCCAACAGCTTGCCCTGATGCCAGCAAGGGCAGCCAATGGTCCTTTTGTGCCTCAGAGCCAAATGTGAAAATCGGGTACATGACGAGTGCACTCTGGACCGAGGCAAAGCTCCTGACCCCGCTGTCGCCTCGTTCCAATTCTTGCATGACCAGGCCATAAGCGACATTGTTCATTTCTGCGCAACCGTACTTCGCGGGAAGAGTGGAACCGAAGAGGCCAAGCTCTGCCATCTGGGAAACGAGATGCGAGGGAAAGACACCTTCCTCATAGTGCTTCTCGATGATGGGTAGCACTTTCTCATCGACGAATTCGCGGACGGTGTTTCGAACCAGAATCTCGTCTTCAGAAAGCGAGGCATCCAGATGGAAATAGTCGACCCCTTGAAATCCTGACATGAAGTGCCCTTATTGGGAGCAGAAGAGGTGTGTCTATTTTTGACGACAGGCTGGCAAAAAGCCATTGTTGAAATGAAAAATTAGTCAACAAACGCCCAAAAGTCAAGGAAAGCATCAGAGAGGGGAAAAAAGAAGAGCCAGTTTCTCAGCCGTCCCACCATAGGCGACCGATGACTGGCCCATCAAGAAGGAGGTAGCGTTATGCTCCCTACATTATATTGGACGGCGGCTCAAAAGAAAAGTTGCACAGGGTGACGAAGAATCTTTATTTTCCACACCCGAATTTGGCAAACTCATCCCTCCTCTTGTCACTCCCATCATCTTCGTTCATCGGATACATAGCAATGATTGAGAGAAAGAGGCGTTTTTCACGCAGCCTGTGAGACCCGGATAGCCAATGGTACCGAAGAGAGGGGTGAAAAACTGCGGCAGATGAAGGGTTATTCAGTTTTCAGAAGGATTACTTGTCCTGATCCCGTACTTCTTTATCTTGAGATACAGTGTCTTTGCCGTAATGCCGAGCACCTGCGCAGTCTTGAGTCTGTTCCACTGGTTAGCTTTCAGGACTTTCTCGATGTGGATTTTCTCTATTTCTTCGAGAGAGAGGAGACCTCCCTGAGGTTCGGGTGATTCGGAACGCGTTGGCGGCGCGGAGGTCCCGGAAAGAGAGGGGTTGATCCAAAGGTCCTTTGCTTCAATGGTGTCCCCGTGACTGAGCACTGTTGCACCTTCGATCACGTGCTCGAGCTCGCGTACGTTCCCCGGCCAGTCATAGCGCATTAAGATCGACATCGCTTCAGCATTCACCTTCTTGGGATTCGCTTTGGATTTGCGCTTCAGAAAATAGTCCACGAGCAGCGGGATGTCTTCTTTTCGCTCCCGCAACGTAGGGAGCTTGATGCTCACAACGTTGAGGCGGTAAAGCAGATCTTCCCGAAATCGTCCGGCCTGTACTTCCTGAAGCAGATCCTTGTTCGTCGCAGATACGACCCTGACATCCACCTTCATCGAATTCGTCCCCCCCACCCTACGAAACTCACCGGTCTCCAGAAACCGGAGCAGCTTTGCCTGAGTTGGTTGGCTGATGTCACCGACTTCATCCAGGAAGAGCGTGCCTCCGTTGGCGACTTCGACCAAGCCTTGCTTGGCCGCATAAGCGTTCGTAAACGCTCCCTTTTCGTGTCCGAACAGTTCGCTTTCGAGGAGTTGGTCGGGAATCGACGCGCAGTTCACTGCAACAAATGGTTGGTCCCGGCGGGGACTTTCGTTATGAAGGAGATGGGCAATCAGTTCCTTGCCTGTGCCGCTTGCACCCTGGACCAGGACGAACGCCTCGCTGTCGGCAACCTTCCGCGCGTTTTCGACAGCGTTGTGAAAAGACTCGCTCTCGCCCACCAATCCGCTGGGGCCGCTGATGCGATTCAGTTCCCGCTTCATCACCTCTTTGTCGATCACCAGCTGGCGGCGCTCCGCGGCGCGCCGGACTGTCGCGAGCAACTGTTGCGGATCATACGGCTTGCTGATGAAGTCGTATGCCCCAAGCTTGATCGTCTCGATCGCCGTCTTGTAATCGATGACGTTTGTCAGCATGATGACCTGCGTGGAGGGCGAGTGCTCATTGATAAACCTGAGCACATCGATGCCGCTCACTCTGGGCATTTTGATGTCGAGGAGAACGATGTCGTAGATGGTAGATTGAACGAGGTTGATCGCTTCGGTGCCGTTGAGAGCGAGATCAACGTCAAAATCGGAGAGTTCTTCGAGCTCTGTCTTAAGGAGGAAGGTTATGGATTCTTCGTCGTCGACAACCAGGATCCGGTACTTCTTTGCCATGTCTTCACCGGCTCGTCATCGAGGCTAGAGACCGCTCAGGACGCGTTCAACGGTAGTGAGCAAGTCGACGAGGTCATACGGCTTGCTGACAAAATCTTCTGCTCCGAGTTTCTTCGATTCAATTGCATTCTTCAGATCAGCAAACCCCGTCAACATGATGACCTTTGTAGCCGGCTGGGTCTCCTTGACGAATTTCAGGACTTCGAATCCATCCACATTCGGCATCTTGATGTCGAGCAGGATCAAATCGAACGTTTGACCACGGAGGATATTAATCGCTTCAGCTCCATCTCCCGCAGATGAGACTCTGTACCCCTCTCCCTCCAGTTCAGCGCTCAAGACCGTCCGGAGAGCGTCCTCATCATCGACAACCAGAATTCTGTTCTTTTCTGCCATAAGAATTCTCCTTGGGAGATCCGCGATCACGGTGCCGCAGAGCTTAGGTTTTTGCCCTGCGCCGTGGCAACATAGAGAAATTCCCACAGAAAAGCAAACAAGCCTGTAGAGGTTGCTCGACTCGCTCCGGGATCTCAAGTGGAAGCTTGCGGTGATCGTGCCTGCGCCTTCTCGTTGCAACTAATCCAAAGTTGTTTTACCTTTCTCATAACCCTATGGACGAACAGGCACCTCAAAAATCTCAGAAGGCAATAACCGTACTGCTCGCCGATGACGATATCGGCTTTGCGAAGGTTGTACAGCGGCAGTTGCAGCTCTTCCAGAACCGAGAATTCCATCTTGTCTGGAAAGAAAGTGTCGAGGAGGCCCTCCAGGAGATTCAGGCCAATCACTCCATTGATTTAGTTCTCACTGACTATGTTTTCCCGGGTTCAAACGGCCTTGAGTTTTGCCTTCAACTCAATCAGATGAATTCCGAGACTCCGATTGTCTTCGTCACAGCAACTCGCGATTTCAAGTTGGCGATCGAAGCAATGAAACTCGGCGTAGAAGACTTCCTCATCAAGGAAGACCTGGCGGAATCAGTCCTCCCACGCACGATTCTGAATGTCCTCGACCGCGTTCGAATGCACAAACAGATCAGGGCGGTGGAAAAACGGATGCTGATTGCCGAAAAGCGGGCAGAGGCGATCAGGGAGCTGGTCGTGACGGTCTGCCACGAATTCAACAATCCGCTCGCTGCTATCAAGATCAGCGCTGATCTCATCCGCCGTCAGGCACCAAGCGAAGAAGACAAGAATTTATTGAGAGGATTTGAAGAGAATTTTCAAAAAATCGAGTCTGAGGTCAAGCGGCTGCGTGATATCAGCTTCGAGCGTATTGATTTCCACTCGCATTCCACCACCTCTGCCGGACCGAATACTCCGTCATCAGCGGATCGCCAATAATCTCTTTGCTTTATCGTCACTCCCGTTCATTTTCGTCAACGCATAGCTCTTGCAATTTTGGCGGATTTTTTCTATCATGATCAGTGACAGAAATCAGGTATCTGCATATGTTCTGTAGAGTGTAATCCATTGGCGATGTCGATCCGGATAAGACCCAGTCAACTCGATCTTAAGTTTCCCAAGACAACACAACAGAATGATGACAAGTGTCCCGCCCAAAAGGCGGGACACTTTTTTTGTCTCAAACCCGGAAGAGCATGAAACTGGCCGAAATAGAACAGTTTTTTGAATCCTGGGTACCAAAATGGACAGCCTGGGAGCGCGACAACGTCGGACTTCAGGTTGGCCGTCGGTCCCGGAGAGTGAAAAACGTTCTCGTCGCCCTGGACGTTACACCCGAGATCGTCGGAGAAGCAATCAGGAAGAAAATCGACCTCATCGTCTCGCACCACCCCCTCCTGTTCCGGCCTCCTTCCTCGATCTCCGATTCAAATCCTGTTGGTTCGCTTCTTCTCTCACTGGCTGAACATCGCATCGCAGTTTACTCCACTCATACAAATCTCGACGCTTCGTCTGAGGGAGTCAGCTTTGCACTTGCCCGTGCGCTGGGAGTACAGAAACCGGTTTTCCTCGCTCCATTGAAGGATTCGCTTGTGAAGCTCGCGGTCTTCGTACCTGCAGGGTACGTCGACCGTGTGACAGCGGCGATGGCAAACGCCGGCGCCGGCGTCATTGGAGAGTACGAGTCGTGCTCGTTCCGAATGGACGGGAAGGGAACGTTTCGGGGTTCGGACAAATCAAATCCGTTCCTGGGAAAGCGTCAACAGCTTGAAGACGTTGAAGAAACGCGACTGGAGATGATCGTTCCGCGTGAGCGCGTGAACGCCGTCGTTGCAGCGCTGAAGTCGGTACATCCGTATGAACAGGTTGCTTACGATCTCTATACGTTGGAGAATACTAATCCGAATTTCGGGATGGGGGCTGTTGGCGATCTCCCCCGTTCAATGACCGTGAAGGAGTTCCTCACGAAACTGAAAAAGGCGATCAGCGCTGAATCCGTTCGATACAGCGGCGCCCTGAATCAGAAAATCCGGCGGGTCGCTGTCTGCGGTGGCGCAGGCTCCGAGTTGCTGGATCAGGCCATCAGCGCGAAGGCGGATATCTTCGTCACCGCTGATGTCCGGTACCACCCGTTCCATGACGCTGCCGGACGCATTGTCCTTGTCGATGCCGGCCACTGGGAAACCGAGCAGTGTGTTTTGCCGGTGCTCGCATCGAAACTGCGCACATGGGCGGCATCACAAGATGAAAGCCTTGTTGTCTCAATAACTCAGCATTCAACAAACCCAATTCATTCTTACTAGCAATATTGAAGGAGTGTCATTTGGAAAACCGATTACGCTTGTTGTATGGCCTTCAACGAGTCGACTCGAATCTCGATGAGCTCCACGAACTCAAAGGAGATCTACCCCACCTCGTGGAGGTATTGGAGAAGAAGCTTCGTGACAAGGACGCGTTGAAGAAAGGTCTCGAAGACACCGTCAAGGGGGCATTGGTCCGACGCGACCAAATCGAACTTGAGATCGTGACGACCAAGCAGAAGATCGAAAAATACAAGGAGCAGCAGTTCCAGATCAAGACAAACAAGCAATACGACGCACTGACCCGCGAAATTGATCTCTCGCAGGAGCGAATCGTTGCCCTTGAGAAGGAAATGGAGACAATCGAGGGGAAAGCCTCGGTTGCGAAGACGGACCTTGAAACCGTGGGACCCGAATTAGAGGAACTCAGGAAAGAGTTGAAGGATCGACAGGCAGAGCTGGACCTCGTGAATAAGGAACATGAAGACGAAGAGCTGAAATTACAGCACGAGCGCGAGAAACTCTTGGTCCGGATAGAAAAAGCCGATCTGAAGCTCTACACAAGGATCCGCAACGCGCTGGGAGGGAAAGCCGTTGTACCGGTTCGGCGCAACGCGTGCGGTGGGTGCTTCAAGCGCGTTCCGCCCCAGGTTGCCGTCGAGCTGCGCAAAAACGAGAAAATCATGGCGTGCGAACACTGCGGCCGCTTGCTCGTTTCGGACGACATCGTCGAAAGCTATGCAAGCGCCACATGACAGTCTATGCATTCACAGACGGCGCTGCCCGGGGAAACCCGGGTGAAAGCGGCATCGGTGTAATCTTCAAGGACGAGCAGGGGACAACCCTGGCGAAGCTCCACGGTTACATTGGCGAAACGACCAATAATATCGCAGAGTATACTGCTTTGCTTGCATGTCTTAAGAACGCACCGAAAACAAAGTGTTCACGGCTCGTTGTGCATTCAGATAGTGAGCTGATGGTTCGCCAGCTCCTCGGCGAGTACAAGGTGAAAGACCCGAACCTCAAGGCACTATATCTCAAGGTTCACCGCTTGCTCGCGAAGGCAGCATTTGAATTCGAGATCAGGCACGTCCGCAGAGAACTCAACAAAGAGGCGGACCAGCTGGCGAATCTTGGCATTGATTCACGCAAAGCCATCCGCGTTTGAGAAGTTCTCAGAGTAGGAAACAAAACTGAGCAGGTGTGGTCGGCCAGGCAGTCGCTCTATCCGATTCCGGATAGGGAGGAAAGTCCGAACACCACAGGGCGAGGCGCCTCAGGTCAACTGAGGGTCCTGCAGGCTATATCCTGCAGGAACGGACAGTGTCACAGAAAAAACACATCCTCCGCCTCTGGCGGAAGAGAAAGGTGAAAAGGTGGTGTAAGAGACCACCGCTTCGGCAGCAATGTCGAAGGCACGACAAACCCCGCCTGGTGCAAGACCATGTAAGTCCCGTTCTCACGATCCGTGAGAAAGAGCTGCCCGTTCAATCCTCTTCTGAGGGACGGGATGGGTAGGTCGCCCAGAGAAATGACTGCCTCGTCCCGTCTCGACTTCGGTCAGGACGGGATCAGACAGAATTCGGCTTATCGGCCGACCACTTCCTGCATTTTCAACTAGAGCAGATCGTATGACCCCTGTTCGCGAATATCGTTGGACATTTCCACGCACGGAGCTTTCAGTTTCGGACATGGAGAAGATCAAGAGACTCAGCGATGAGCTCACGGTCTCCTCTGTCCTTGCCAGGATTCTCGTGAAGCGAGGAATTGATACGTTCGAGAAGGCGAAAGCTTTCTTCCGTCCGAGCCTTGAGGACCTTCATGACCCGTTCCTCATGGACGGCATGGACCTCGCCGTTGAACGCATCGTCCGCGCCATCGCCAACAAGGAAAAGCTTCTGGTATACGGAGACTACGACGTCGACGGCACGAACGGTGCGGCGCTCCTCTGGACGTTTCTCACGAGCGTTCACGCGGACGTCGAGTACTTCATTCCCGACCGCATCAAGGATGGATACGGATTATCTGTCTCCGGCATCGAACGCGCAAAAGAGCGGGGGGTACAGCTGCTCCTCTCCGTGGATTGTGGAATCACCGCACTGAAACCGGTCGAACGAGCACGAGAACTTGGGCTTGATGTCATCATCTGCGACCACCACGAACCGGGGGATATCATCCCCTCCGCGTATGCCGTGTTGGATCCTTTGAAGCCGACGTGCAATTATCCATACAAAACGCTCTGCGGATGTAGCGTCGCCTTCAAGCTCATCCAGGCGCTCTCGCAAAACGCCACCCTCCATCCATTTCTCGAAGACGGCGGCCAATCACTCGATCGGTATCTGGATTTCGTCACGCTTGCGACAACAGCGGACATCGTAAATCTCACCGGGGAGAACCGGGTCCTTGTGAAACTCGGCCTCGAGCTTCTCAATACCAACCCGCGCCCGGGCGTCCACGCACTCATCGAGACATCAGGATTGCGGCTTGGCACCATCACTGCAGGACAGATCGTGTTTGTCCTTGCTCCTCGCATCAACGCAGTCGGCAGGCTGGGTGATGCAACCCGGGCTGTGGAGCTGCTGACCTCCGATTCATTCACCGTTGCGCTCGAGCGCGCCCGTGTCTTTGAAGAAGAGAACAAGAACCGCCGAAAGATTGACGAGGACACGTTTATTGAGGCGCAGGAGATCGTTGAAAAATTCCTTGATCTCGACAATGAAGGAGCGATTATTCTTCACCAGGAGACCTGGCATCCGGGCGTCATCGGAATTGTGGCGTCACGCCTCGTCGAACGGTACTACCGCCCGGCCATCATGATGACGACTGTCGACGGAGTGGCAAAAGGATCTGCCCGAAGCGTCGCGGGATTTGACATCTACCAGGCCCTGAAACGCTGCGAGGACAAGCTCGTCCAGTTCGGCGGACACAAGTATGCGGCGGGACTGACCGTTGAAGTCGATCGGCTGGATGAGTTCAAAGAAGCCTTCAACCTGGTAGCCAAGGAATTGCTCACCGAAGAGCTCTTGACCCCGGAGATTCGCATCGATGCGGAAATACCGCTTCAGGAGATCACACCCAAGTTCGTACGCATTCTGAGCCAGTTTGCACCGTTCGGCCCGGGAAACATGCGACCGGTTTTTGTCGCTCGCAACGTGGAGTTGTATGGAACCCCGCGCATTGTCGGTCGGAATCACCTGAAGTTCAAAGTCAGGGCGAATGGCCAGGTATTCGACGCGATCGGGTTCAATCTCGGCTCTCTGATGGAGAAACTGTTGCACGGCCGGAAGACTGTCGATCTCGCATTCTCCCTCGACGAGGGCGAATATGCTGGCGAGACGGTACCACAGCTGAAGATCAGAGACTTGAAATGAGTGTGGAAGTAGTTGAGTATGTGAGAAATGGAGTAGTGTTGAACGGGAGAAAGCAACGACTGTTTTTGTTCTCTCGTCTCCCGACTTTCGTCTAACGTCATTCGTCTAACGATCCAGAGAGCGCCAACCTCAAAAGAGGCACCGTCTATGTCAGGTCATTCGAAATGGGCGAAAATCCGTCGAAGTAAAGCCGTGACCGATGCGAAACGCGGCAAGATGTTCACCCAAATCATCAAGGAGATTACGATTGCAGCGAGACTCGGAGGCGGCGACCCAGCCGGGAACCCCCGTCTCCGATTTGCGATCGATAAGGCGAAATCCGGCAACATGCCCGCTGATAATGTCAAGCGGGCGATTCAAAAGGGAACCGGTGAACTACCTGGGATGGCGTACGAAGATGCCACCTATGAGGCATACGGTCCGGCCGGTGTAGCGCTGCTTATCGAGGCGGTCACTGACAACAAAACGCGGACGGTCAATGAGATTCGTCATGTACTCGACCGCAATCATGGAAAGCTGGCCGCATCAGGATCGGTAGCCTATCAATTTCATCGCAAAGGACAGATCACCGTCCAGCGGAACAAGATCGGAGAAGACGATCTCATGGGCATCATCCTGGATGCCGGCGCAGACGATATGACATCGGAAGAGGAGCATTATCTTATTACAACGGCACCCGATGCTCTCGAGAAGGTGAAGAAGGCGATTGAGGATCGGAAGATCCCGATCGAGCACTCCGAAATTCAGATGATCCCCGAGACTACGGTGAAAGTGGAAGGCAAAGACGCTGAGACTCTCATCAAGCTCATCGAGGGACTCGAAGACCACGACGACATCCAGCACGTCTATGGAAATTTCGACATAGACGAGAGTGTGCTGGCTTCTCTGAGCGGCGGTTGACCACTGACGGACAATGATCATCCTGGGTGTTGATCCTGGAACCCTCATTACAGGGTACGGCGTCATCGAGGAAAGGAACGGTAAGTTCAAAGTCCTCGACGTTGATGTCGTGAAGAATCGAAGCGGGTTAACCATGCCGGTTCGGTTAAAGTCGATCTACGCTGCCCTGTGCGCCGTGATCGACCGTTACCACCCCGATGAGTTCGCGATTGAAACAGCGTTCTATGGCAAAAACGCGCAATCGGCCATGAAGCTGGGACACGCCCGAGGTGTTTCCATCCTCGCCGCAGTCATTCACGAAATACCCACAGCGGAGTACTCCCCGCGAGAGGTCAAGAAAGCGGTTGTCGGCAGCGGTGCCGCTTCAAAGGATCAGGTAAGTTACATGGTTCAATCGATACTGAATCTAAAGTCTCCGCCGAAGTTCTATGATGCGACTGACGCCCTGGCTGTGGCCCTCTGCCACTATCACAGATCGATCAAAACTCGCGGAGGCAGAAAGACTTCCTTCAAAGCGAAACAATCTGTCAGCTCCTGGAAAGCATATGTCCAGGCACACCCCGAGAAACTTGCGAGGCCCCGATGATAGCATCGCTCACGGGAATTCTGAAGGTGAAAAACCCGACGGAAATCGTTCTTGATGTTCACGGCGTGGGGTACGCAGTGACCATTCCTCTTTCGACATTCGAAAAGCTGGGTGAGGTCGGTTCAAGCGCGACAATCCTCACATACCTCCATGTCCGAGAGGATGCGATACAGCTCTTTGGATTCGCCACTGACGAAGAGCGCGTGTGTTTCAGGCTGCTCATTTCCGTCAACGGCATCGGCCCGAAGATAGCGCAAGGGATCCTCTCCAGAATAGCGGTCTCGGATCTGAAGCAGCACATCTCGAAGGAAAACATTTCAGCGCTGACAGCCATTCCGGGAGTTGGCCGGAAGACTGCGGAACGACTGGTGATCGATCTGCGAGACAAAATCGGGAAGATCGACACTGCGGGTTCGGCCTCAATTACTCAACCGGATGGAGAAGAGGAACTGCGGCAGGAAGCACTTCTCGCGCTCACCTCTCTCGGCTATAACAGGCCAATTGCAGAGAAGGCACTCCGCCAGGTCCTGACCGAGATGAAAGGGGAAAAACTCTCTCTGCAGAATCTCATCAAGAAAGCTCTCCGATACACAACGTGAAGCGGGTGAGCGCCCGACGTCGCTAACGTCACGATCCCACGATGTCCGCTTCAGCCATTGAAACTCACTCCTCTTCTTGCTACCTTCATCTCGTATGAGAAACTCAGATCACACGTCACCCGAAAGGCTTGAGAACGAACTGGAGCTCGACCAGACGCTGCGTCCGGCCAAGCTCGGCGATTTCGTGGGCCAGCAGAAGCTCGTCGAAAACCTGAGGGTCTTCATCTCGGCGGCGAAACAACGAAAGGAGCCTCTTGATCACGTTCTCCTGACGGGTCCGCCGGGGCTTGGGAAAACAACGCTGGCGTTCATCATTGCCAACGAAATGGGGGTCGGGATGAAGGTCACCTCAGGTCCGGCACTTGAGAAACCGGGTGACCTTGCAGGCATCCTGACATCACTTCAGCAGGGTGAAGTTCTGTTCATCGATGAAATCCATCGTGTGCCGGTGAAAATAGAAGAATACCTGTATTCCGCGATGGAGGAGTTCCGGGTTGATATCATCATCGACAGCGGGCCGGGAGCCAAGACGATATCGCTCAGTCTCGAGCCATTCACCCTGGTCGGAGCGACAACGCGGGCTGGACTTCTCAGCTCTCCGCTGCGCTCACGGTTTGGGATCACCAACCGGTTCGATTACTACAATGTTAACGAGCTCAAGTCGATCGTGGCCCGATCGGCAGGGATCCTCGGCATTGACACCGCGTCCGATGCCAGCCAGGAGATCGCAAACCGATCCCGCGGAACCCCGAGAATAGCGAACAGGCTTCTGAAACGGTGTCGAGATTTCGCGCAAGCCGACAAGAAGCTTACAGAGCATGGCGGAGTCGTTACACGTGAGGTGGCCCAGTATTCCCTCCGCGCACTTGAGGTTGATGAGCATGGACTTGATGAGATGGACAAACGGATCCTCCATACCATCATCGAAAAATACAGCGGTGGTCCAGTAGGACTGAACACACTTGCAGTGGCAGTTGGGGAAGAGCCGGGGACTATCGAAGAGGTGTACGAACCGTATCTGATTCTGGAAGGATTCCTGAAGCGAACTCCCAGAGGGCGCGAAGCAACATCGATGGCATACAAGCATGTTGGTGCTGAGAGAAGAAGCCCGGGACAGGAAAAGCTGTTTTAGGCCTGAAAGCTCACGTCAAATTCGAAATCCTAAATCCGAAATACGAGGGAAATTCGAAATCTCAAGATCCAATCTCGAATCATTCTTGGCGACGCAGTACAGGGCGTGGGATTTCGCGCTTAGAATTTGTTTAGAGTTTCAAATTTCGTGTTTAGGATTTGTTCGGATTTCGATATTCGGATTTCAAGTTTCTCCTCTATCTTCATCCCTGCAGCATTCTAAACTTCCTCAGATACCTCAGAACAGAATTCATATCTTTCGGCAGCTCAGCCATCAGATTTGTCCGCTCTCCGTTCTTGGGGTGATCGAAGGATATCGCAAAAGCATGGAGGGCAGTTCTCTCCAGCAAGGGTTTCTCCTCCCCTTCCGTCCTGTATCCCGGCTTGATGTGCGAAAGGAAAAAGGGCCTGCCATCACCATAGGTTCGATCAGACAGCAGCGGTGTTCCGATGTATTGCAGGTGCACTCTGATCTGATGCGTTCTTCCCGTGCGGGGCCTCATTTCAAGCATGGCATAGCCGTTGAATTGTTCGAGAACCCGGAACTCGGTTACCGCTTCTTTCCCTGACCGCTGGCTCACCCTCATGACGCCGACTTCTCTTCCGTTTTCAGCGATTGGCGCATCGATGCGTCCTGTCTCGGACGGGGGCATTCCCGCCACAATTCCCACGTAAACCTTTTCTACCATCCGGTGTTCAAACTGCTCGTTCAAAGCGGCGTGCACTTCCGGAGTCTTCGCGAACAGAATGATACCGCTTGTTTCCTTGTCAATCCTGTGAACGACAAACACCTTTCCCAATTCCTCCGTGAGGATCCCGTAGAGGTTCTTGAGATCGTGTCGGAATCGATCAGGAAGGACAAGGAGATTTGCCGGCTTGTTGAGGACGAGCAACTGATCATCGTCGTAGATAATCTCTGTGCCCGTCGATTCCAGGCGCCATTTCAGTTTGCGGTGCATGCGTGCATGAAAAATAGAGGATCGGCGAGACAATTACAAGCACATATCCAACCACCATGGATAGTGCCATTGTTTCGTTTGAAACTCTTTGTATTTAGTTCTACATTCACCTCCAGCCAGATCGACTAAGTTCCTCCCAAGCGAAACCCATTCGACAATCGTCAATCGAAAATCGACAATTGAACAAACTGCCTCCTTCATTCTACCAGCGTCCGACATTGACAGTAGCCCGTGAGTTGCTCGGCAAGTTCTTCGTTCGGCGCCACAAGGGAACCAGATTCGTGGGCAGGATTGTCGAGACAGAGGCCTACCGTGGGAAACTCGATCCGGCCTCCCATACGTATCGGGGGAAAACGAAAAGGAACGAGGTGATGTATTGGGGAGGAGGTCATCTCTACGTCTACTTCACTTACGGGATGCATTTCTGCGCAAACATTGTCACCGGCAAGGAAGGGAGCGGTGAGGCCGTTCTCATTCGGGCTCTGGAGCCCCTGGAGGGAATTGATATAATGGCGAAGAACCGGGCTCGTACTCGCCCCAAACGGACGAACACCACGTCTGCTCGGCGCAACTTGACGAACGGCCCTGCGAAGCTATGCGAAGCTCTCTTGATTCGTCGGGAGCAGAACGGGATCAGCCTGCTTGGGGACGAGATCTACTTGTTGGATGCACCGCCACTTCATGCTGCAGAGGTGGCACGATCGACGCGTATCGGCATCAAGAATGGGAAAGAAAAGAGGTGGCGCTTCGCCATCAAGGGAAATCGATGGGTGTCGCGATGAGCTCGTAGCACCGTCAGTGAGTGAGCTCGCGTTTGAGGAACAGGCCGGTGTAAGACGGCTCGACGGCGGCGACATCCTCGGGCGTTCCCTCTGCGACAATCTCTCCTCCTGCATCGCCCCCTTCTGGACCAAGATCAATGATCCAATCGGCAGTCTTGATCACATCGAGGTTGTGCTCAATCACGATCACCGTGTTCCCTTTATCAACCAGCTTGTTGAGTACAGAGAGCAGCATCCGGATATCCTCGAAGTGTAATCCCGTAGTTGGCTCATCAAGGATATAGATTGTCTTTCCGGTACCCACCTTTGAAAGCTCAGTGGAGAGTTTTACTCTTTGCGCCTCTCCTCCGGATAATGTCGTTGCCTGCTGACCGAGGCGTATGTAGCCGAGACCGACGTCGTGGATGGTTTGAAGGTGCCTCAAGATGCGCGGGAATTCGCTGAAAAGTTCCATGCCATCGTCAACAGTCATGTCCAGAACATCGGCGATCGACTTACCTTTGAAGTGGACTTCCAGGGTTTCCCTGTTGTAGCGTTTGCCTTTACAGACATCGCAGAGGACATAGACGTCCGGCAGGAAGTTCATTTCGATTTTCCGAACTCCATCCCCTTCGCACTCCTCGCATCTCCCTCCCTTTACGTTGAAGCTGAATCGTCCCGCCTTGTATCCGCGGATCTTTGCCTCGGGAAGTTGCGTGAAGAGATCTCTGATGAGTGTGAACACTCCTGTGTAGGTGGAAGGATTGGAGCGGGGCGTCCGACCGATCGGGGATTGATCGATATCAATGACTTTATCGACGTGCTCGAGTCCCTTGATCGACTTGTACGGAAGCGGCACCATCCTTGTCCGGTAGAATTTGTTCGAAAGTACCGGGTAGAGGGTCTCGTTAATGAGGGTCGATTTCCCGGAGCCGCTCACGCCCGTAACACAAACAAACCGTCCGAGGGGAACTTTGAGAGAGATGCTTCGGAGATTGTTCCCCGCAGCCCCGGCAACAGTCAGCCATTTTCCACTCCCTTTCCGGCGTGTTGTCGGGATCTCAATGGTCCTCTTCCCCTTCAGGTAGAGAGCCGTCAGTGATTGGCCATCGAATCCATTCCCCGAGCTCTTGAGCTTTTCATTCCTGACCTTCAGTTCGTGCGGAGCTCCGCTCGTGACAACATGCCCACCGTGTTCACCGGCTCCGGGGCCAAGGTCGATCACATAATCAGCGCTAAGGATCGTTTCCTTGTCGTGTTCGACAACGATGATCGTATTTCCAAGATCACGTAATGATTTCAGGGAGTTAATGAGCTTGATGTTGTCGCGTTGGTGGAGCCCGATGCTCGGCTCGTCCAGGATGTAAAGGACCCCGACGAGCTGCGTGCCAATTTGGGTGGCCAGCCGGATTCGCTGTCCTTCTCCGCCCGAAAGTGTTCGAGCTGTACGGTTGAGGGTGAGATAGTCGAGCCCAACGTTCAGCATGAAATCAAGTCGTTGCGTGATTTCCTTCAGGATCGGACGTGCAATTTCCCCCTGACGAGACGTCAGAGAAAGCGAGGAAAAGAAGCTGCGGGAACTGACGATGGAAAGGGAGACCACATCCTGCATGTTGAAGTGCTTGCCCGTCTTTGAATCCTCAAGTTTTATCGAAAGACTCTCCTTGCGGAGTCTGCCTCCTCCACACGACTCGCATCGCGTGGTGGTCATGAAAGACTCAACCCATTCCCGGATGTTGTTTGAGTTTGATTCTTCATAGAATCGTTTGAGCATATCCATAACGCCGCCGTACCGGTGCCGGTAGGTGACCGTCTTTCGGCCGTTTTGCGTGTATTCGATCTCAAACTTCTCATTCCCTCCGCCATACAGCAGGACTTGTTTGGCCTCTGAGGATAGTTCTTTCAGCGGTGTATCGAAGGAGAAGCCGTACCTCTTCGCTACTGCGCGAATTTGGCTGAACATCCACGTCGGGCGGGGCTTTCCAAGCGCTGCAAGTCCTTCGTCGTTAATGCTTTTCGAATCGTCCGGGATGACGAGCCGAAGATCGAATGCCTTTTTCTCGCCAAGCCCCTCGCACTCAGGGCATGATCCTGCCGGAGAGTTGAAGGAGAATGAGCTCGGCGCCGGTTCCTCGTAGCTGATGCCGCAGACGTGGCACGCATAATGGCTGCTGAACAGCTGATCCTTCTCACCATCGAATACAATCAGGGCTCCATTGCCGTACCGCAGCGCAACTTCTACGGACTCAGCCACGCGGGAGCGGCCATCTTTCTTTACGGCAAGACGATCCACAACGATTTCAATGTTGTGGATCTTGTATCGATCAACCTTCAGTCCATCCGTAATCTCTTTCATCACCCCATCGATCCGCACCCTGACAAATCCGTCTTTCAGAATCTGCTCAAAAAGTTCGCGGTAGTGTCCTTTGCGTCCCCTGACTACCGGGGCAAGAACCTGGATCTTGGAGCCGGCGGGAAACTGGAGTACCGCATCGATGATCTGGTCGACAGTCTGACGCTGAACTCTCCGGCCACAGTTGTAGCAGAACTGTGTCCCGACCCTTGCAAAGAGCAACCTGAGGAAATCATAAATCTCGGTGACCGTTCCAACTGTTGACCGCGGGTTGGTACTGACCGTCTTTTGTTCGATAGAAATCGACGGGCTCAGGCCTTCGATATAATCCACGTCCGGGCGTTCCATCAACCCGAGGAACTGCCGCGCATAGGCCGAGAGGCTCTCGACGTAGCGCCGCTGCCCTTCAGCGTAAATCGTATCGAACGCCAGGCTCGATTTCCCCGAGCCGGAGAGTCCGGTTATCACAATCAGCTGGTCGCGGGGCATCTCCACATCGATGTTCTTCAGATTGTGGACGCGCGCGCCCTTCACTATGATTTTGTCTTCAGGCAAGGCTCAATTGCGAATTGTGGATTTCGAATTGCGAAATAGTGGGAGAATGACTAGGCATCGCCGATCATCCGATGGCCCGATGGTCAGATCACCCGATGACCCGATCGTCAGATCACCCGATTCTTCAATGGATCCTCTTTCGCTTGTTCAGATACTCAAAAAGGGCGCGGTCAAACGGCGTTGCTGTATCAAGCAAGACGTAGTCAATGGCGTTCTCCCGGCACTCTCGCTTGTAAAACTCCAGAAACTCCTGAAACGATTGCCGATAAGCGGACTGAATATGCCACGGCTGTGTTAGCAGTTCTTCTCTCGTTTCCAGGTCACGGAACACCGCATCAGTCCCAAACGCGAACGAGCGCTCCATCGGATCCAGCACTTGCATCACGATGACCTCGTTCCCCTTGTGACGGAAATGCTTCAACGCAGTAGCCACACGCGCAGGATCATCGAACAGATCGCTGAGGACAACAACGAGCCCGCGGCGTTTGATCCTTTCTGCGACTTCGTGCAGGCATTGAGCGGTGCTGGTCTTGTTGCCCGGCTTGACATTCTCCAGCTCGCGCAGAATCTGCTGCAAATACAGCTTGGTTGCACGCGGCGGAAAATGCGTCCGGACACGCTCATCGTACACTGAAAGACCGACCGCGTCGCGCTGCTCAACCATGAGGTACCCCAACGCAGCAGCGATATACGATGCGTACTCGATTTTCCTGATATTCCCCGGGGAGGCGTACTCCATCGACCTGCTCGCATCAAGGACCAGATATGATTTGAGATTGGTCTCCTCTTCGAACTCCTTGATGTAATATCGATCCGTCTTGCCGTATGCTTTCCAGTCAATGTGCTTGATCTCGTCTCCGGGCATATACGGTCGATGCTCGGTAAACTCGACGCTAAAACCGTGGTATGGGCTTTTGTGAAGACCCGTAATAAATCCCTCAACAACAAGCCGGGCTCGGAGCTCCATGTTGGCGAGCTGTGCGACAACCTCCGGCTGAAGATATTTCAGAGCATCCTGCATTCAGGTCACTTGGCCTTGGTCAGGGACTTCTTCACAGAATCAAGCTCCTGACGAGCAGAGGATGCAGCCAGGATATCTGGATATCGTTGGAGAAACAGCTCGTACGCAGCTATTGCCGAATCCGGTTTATGAAGATTCCACGCCAGAATTCTTGCCCTCTGATATGCAGCCCCCTGGGCGGTCGCGTCAGTCGGGAAATTCATCACGATCTTCGTGTAAAGCGACTCGGCTTTCCAGTATTCCTTCATCTCATTCTGGTAAATTATTCCCATCGCATAGAGGACTTCTGGCATCTTGCCACTTTTTGGATACTTCTCGGTCAATTCTTGAAAATCACTCAAAGCAGCGTCGAACTCATCGTTGCCGTGATGCCGTGTTGCCGACTTGAGCAGTTCTTCTTCCGTTGCCTGCTTCGAGCATCCATCTACCACGACGAGCATACTAAACAGGAAGAAGGCGATCAACACGTTCTTGTAGGTCATTCCACCCTCGCTGCAAACGATAGAGACAAAATGGGATTCCTAACTATAGTATGAAACGGAGTCTGTAGAATCAATCAGCTTCAGGATCCCTTTCTTCTCACAACGGCGATAAAGAATCCGTCGGTTCCATCCCGATGCGGATACAACTTCGTGTATTTTCCTGCGGTGAAAGGTGCGAGATCGAATCTGGATTCGGCCAGCGGTGGTCGTTCCAAGGTAAAGTCCGGATGAGTTCCTAGGAATTTCTCCACAATATCTTCATTTTCTTCCCGAAACAGCGTGCACGTAGCGTATGCTATGATTCCACCCGGCTTCACCAGGTCGGCGCTCGCTTCGAGGATATGCAATTGCTTCTGCGCTACTTCGCTCACGGTCTCCTCAGTAACCACCCACTTCATCCCGGGGTTTCTTCGAAGCGTTCCTATTCCGCTGCAGGGCGCATCGAGGAGCACGACATCAAAATAGTCGCGGTGGCGATCTGCCAGCTCTGAGACATCATCTACTCGACGAATTCTGACATTCGAAGCTCCGGCCCGGCGCATACGCCGACGGAGTTCTTCTAATCGTGTGCTGTGAACGTCTGCGGCCACGATTTCGCCACGGTTCTTCATCAGGGCAGACAACTCGAGCGTCTTGCCACCGGCTCCGGCACAGGCATCCAGCACCTTTGCCGTCGGCTTTGGATCGACAAGAAACGGCAAAAGCTGACTCCCTTCATCTTGAACTTCGAAGAATCCGTTGCGAAACGCCTGGAGTTGGAACACATTCATACGCTTCGACACGACGAGGCCAAAAGGCGAAAGACGGGTTGGCTGCGTCTGGATATCCTCTTCCGCCAGCGACTTCTGGCATTCCTCAACAGTTGTCTTCAACGTATTGACCCGCAACGACAGGGGTGCCTGCCCATTGAGGCTCTCACATATCAGTTCCGTCTCCGCTTCCCCATACTGATCCAGGAATCGGCGCACAATCCAATCCGGAAACGAATACTGCAATCCAATCCGTTCGACCGGATCGCCCGATTCCGGCATCTGGGCTTGAGGAATTGCCTGTAAGATTGAATGAAGGTGCGGCCTCAGTCTCGCTGACTTGAGGGCCTCACTGACATCAGCGACATTGAGAGGTGTGCGCTGATCGATTGTCGTGAGATATGTGACAGCGAGGAGCAAGAACCCATCTTCCGGGAGTATTCCTTCGGCGTGAGCACCGAGAGCCTGGAGAAGGACTGTTTCGCATCTCCGGAGGTGGCGCAGCGTGCCGTACGTCGTCTCAGCGACAAACCGGCGATCGTGTGAACCCAGGTACTTGTGCGTCCGGAAAAAGGCGTCGATGAGATTGTCCGCGGGCCTCCCAGAATCCCGCACGAGTTGGAGAACTTCGCGTGTATGACCAAGCAGTGAAGAGAGCTTCATGCCAGTAAGATACAGAGAAATTGGTCGGCACACAAAAAAGAAATCCCCCTATCCTTGATGAGGAAAGGGGGATCGCGTTTGAACGAAGCAGGATTACCCAGCGACTTTTGCTCTGGCTTTTGTGATGAACTCTGTTCCACCGCGGTCATCCACATCAACTTCGACGTGATCTCCCGCAACGATCTCACCGGCAAGTATTTTTTCCGAGAGCCGGTTGATGACGTGCCGCTGAATCGTTCGCTTCAGCGGACGGGCTCCAAAGCTCGGATCAAATCCTGCCCTCGCGAGCCATTCCCTGAGATCCCTGGTGAATTCAAGCGTAATCTCCTTTGTCGTAACCAGTTTCTGCACGACGGCGAGCTGCAGATCCACGATCTGCTTGATTTCAGTCAGAGTCAGCGGCTTAAAGAGAATGATCTCATCTATTCTATTGAGAAACTCCGGACGGATACTCTGCCTCAACATCTCAAGCAACCGGACCCTGAGTTCATCCATCAAATCATCACGGTTCTCCTCGGTCAGAGTCTGTAGTTTATCCTGGATCAGGTGAGACCCGAGGTTCGAAGTCATGATGACGATGGTATTCTTGAAGTTTACCGTTCGCCCTTTGCTGTCCGTCAGCCGTCCCTCATCCAGGAGCTGTAGCAGAACATTGAATACCTCCGGATGCGCTTTCTCGATCTCATCAAGCAAAACGACCGAATAGGGCTTACGCCGTACCGCCTCCGTGAGCTGTCCCCCTTCTTCGTACCCGACATATCCCGGGGGTGCACCGATCAGACGGGAAACGGAGAACTTTTCCATGTACTCGCTCATGTCGATGCGAACAAGCGCGGACTCATCATCAAAGAGTAATTCAGCCAGTGCCCTTGCCAACTCGGTTTTCCCAACGCCAGTGCTCCCAAGGAAAATAAATGAGCCAATCGGGCGCTTTTCATCCTGCAAACCAGCCCGGCTGCGGCGGATCGCATCCGCTACCGCCTTCACTGCATCCTGCTGATCGACCAGCCGCTCGTGGATCTTGTCTTCGAGATGCAGCAGCTTTGCTCGCTCGCTTTCCAGCATCCGTTGCACGGGGATTCCCGTCCATTTCGCAACGATTTCGGCGATGTCCTCAGCGTCGACTTCTTCTTTGAGCATCTTCTTGTGCTTCTGTACCTCATTCAACTTCCCGGAAGCTTCCTTGAGCTTCTTTTCGATTCCGGCGATGACGCCATAGCGCAACTCCGCAACCCGGCCCAGGTCCCCCTGCCGCTCCTTCTGCTCGGCTTCAAGCTTCGTGCGCTCCATCTCCTCCTTCATTTTCCTAATGGACTGGATGAGCTCCTTTTCGAGCTGCCAGTGAGCGCGCAGCTCCGAGCGTTCTTCATTGAGCTGTGCCAATTCCTTCGATATTGCAGCCGAGCGTTCCCGGGAATCTTCATCCCGCTCACGTTTGATCGCTTCACGCTCGATTTCGAGTTGCTTGATCCTCCGCTCAACTGAATCGAGTTCTTCCGGCATCGAATCGATCTCAATCCGAAGCTTCGAAGCAGCTTCATCGACCAAGTCAATCGCCTTGTCAGGCAAGAACCTGTCAGTGATGTATCGGTGGCTCAACTGTGCCGCGGCCACGATGGCGCCGTCAGTGATGCGCACTCCATGATGTACTTCGTAGCGCTCCTTAAGTCCCCTTAGAATGGAGATCGTATCCTCGACAGACGGCTCATCCACCAGCACTGGCTGGAACCTGCGCTCCAGGGCTGCATCTTTCTCAATGTGTTTTCGGTATTCATCAATCGTGGTTGCGCCAATGGCCCTCAAGTCGCCGCGAGCGAGCGCTGGCTTGAGCATGTTCGCTGCATCAACCGAACCTTGAGCAGCCCCGGCGCCTATGAGCGTGTGGAGTTCATCAATAAACAGGATGATCTCCCCGTTCGATTCCGAGACCTCCTTAAGGACAGACTTTAAACGCTCCTCGAACTGTCCGCGAAAGCTGGTTCCGGCAACGAGCGAGCCCATGTCGAGGGCAACGATTCGTTTAGATTTCAATGTATCGGGAACATCTCCCTGCACGATTCGCTGTGCAATACCTTCGGCGATAGCAGTCTTGCCGACGCCGGGATCTCCGATCAGAACCGGGTTGTTTTTCGTCCGCCGGGAAAGTACCTGGAGGACGCGACGGATTTCATCCTCGCGTCCAATCACGGGATCGAGTTTTCCCTTCCGGGCGAGCTCATTCAGATCCCTGCCGAATTTTTCCAGCGACTGATACTTATCCTCGGGGTTCTGATCGGTCACTCGCTGTGACCCTCTCACCTCACGAAGAGCTCTGTAGACCGCGTCTTTCGTCACTCCCTGATCTTGAAGGAGCCTTGATGCTCCGGACGCCTTCCGGTTTCCGTCATCCAGCAATCCGAGCAAGAGGTGTTCGGTGCTTATGTATTCATCCTTCAGTTGGGCAGCTTCCTTCTGCGCAGCCTCGAACACCTGCCCAAGGGCCGTCGAAAGATTCTGGCTTCCCAGTCCCGCCCCTTGCACCTTCGGAAGCTTCTCGATGGATTCGTTGATCTTGATTTTCAGGTAGTTGAGGTTCCCTCCGATCTTCTGGAGGAGCGGTACGACGATTCCTTCGCTATCTTGAACGAGAGCGGCCAACAGATGCTCCGGCTCAATTGCCTGGTTGCTGTAGCTCGAGGCAATTTCCTGGGCATTTTGCACGGCCTCCTGCGATTTCAATGTAAATTTGTTGAAATTCATGTTCGTCACTCCACAGTAAAAAAAGGCGAGGGATCACCTCGCCTTTTTTCTTCTCACGGCGTCTGCAACCTGCAGACCGCCAGCCAAAGGGTGAGGTTACTTATCGTCCACAACCTCGAAATCGGCGTCTTCGACCTTCTTCCCCTTGTCGCCACTTGGCTGCTGTTGCTGCTGTTGACCTTCCGACGGTTGTCCCGCCGTTGGACCACCAGCCTGTTGACCGCGGGCAGATTCGTACATCTTCGTCGATGCTTCATTCCACGCGTCGTTGAGTATCTCCATCTTTGCCTTGATGTCGTTGTGATTGCCCCCCTTGACCGCCTCGTCAAGTGCGGTTGCGGCACTCTCGACTTTCGCTTTCACATCGTCGGACATTTTCTCGGCGAGATCTTTGAGCTGTTTCCTCGTCTGGAAGACAAGGTTATCAGCCTGGTTCTTGATCTCGATCTCTTCCTTGCGCTTCTTGTCTTCCGCCGAATGTGACTGGGCGTCGGACTTCATCTTGTCGATTTCTTCCTTATTGAGCCCGCTCGATGCAGTGATATGTATGCTTTGCTCTTTGTTCGTTGCCTTGTCCTTCGCCGAGACGTGAAGGATGCCGTTCGCATCGATATCGAACGTCACTTCGATCTGGGGGACTCCCCGGGGTGCGGGCGGAATCCCGTCGAGATGGAACCGTCCAAGCGAGCGATTGTCAATCGCCATCGGACGTTCGCCCTGAAGAACGTGGATTTCGACAGAAGGCTGGCTGTCAGATGCCGTCGAGAAGATTTCGCTCTTCTTCGTCGGAATCGTTGTATTGGCCTGTATCATCTGAGTCATGACACCGCCGAGGGTCTCAATTCCCATTGTCAGCGGCGTAACATCAAGCAGCAAGACATCTGTCACATCACCGGAGAGAACGCCCCCCTGGATGGCCGCGCCGACTGCAACGACTTCGTCCGGGTTAACTCCTTTATGTCCTTCTTTTCCAAAGATATCTTTCACAAGCATCTGCACCCTTGGCATACGCGTCATTCCACCCACCATAATGACTTCATCAATCTGATTTGGGTTCAAACCGGCGTCTTTGAGCGCCTTTTCAACGGGAGGCAGGCAACGTTTAATCAAATCCTCAACTAGTTGCTCAAATTTCGCGCGTGTGAGCGTCAGGTTCAGATGCTTGGGCCCTTCCGAGGTCGCTGTAATGAACGGCAGGTTGATCTCGGTCTGCATCAGCTGCGAGAGTTCCATCTTGGCCTTCTCCGCTGCCTCACGCAGCCGCTGAAGCGCCATCGGATCCTTTCGCAGGTCAATTCCTTCCTGCTTCTTGAACTCATCAGCGATATACTCCAGAACCCGCATGTCGAAGTTATCGCCACCGAGGTGAGTATCGCCATTGGTCGATTTCACTTCAAACACGCCATCGCCGAGCTCGAGGATCGAGATATCAAAGGTTCCACCGCCCAAGTCGAAGACGGCAACCTTTGCATCCTTCCCCTTCTTGTCCATGCCGTACGCCAGAGCGGCGGCCGTTGGCTCATTGATGATGCGGCGGACAGTCAACCCTGCAATTTCGCCCGCTTCTTTCGTTGCCTGGCGTTGAGCATCATTGAAATATGCGGGCACTGTGATGACAGCTTCCGTGATCTTCGTCCCCAGGTAGTCCTCCGCCGTCTGCTTCATTTTTTGCAGAATCATTGCTGAGATCTCGGGGGGTGAATAGACACGATCACCGATCTCTACGCGTGCCGTGTTATTATCCCCCTTGATGACCTTATAGGGGACCAGTTTCATCTCTTCATTGACTTCGTTGTAGAAGCGCCCCATGAACCGCTTGATGGAATAGACGGTATTCTGTGAGTTTGTCACCGCCTGGCGTTTCGCAGCAGCACCGACAAGCCGTTCTCCGGATTTCGGAAAGCCCACGACCGATGGCGTAGTGCGCGCACCCTCTGCGTTCGCAATGACGACAGGATCATTCCCTTCCATCACAGCGACAACTGAATTCGTCGTGCCGAGATCGATTCCGATGATTTTGCTCGATTTGGTTGACATGTCTTGATTACTCCTCTTTAATTGAAACAGCTTTCGTTGATGCTGATTTGTTAAGTAAACTCTTGTTCTCGTCTTCCAATGAAAATGGTCGGGCCCACCCCACCAGCGGACCCGACCGACGTTCTGTTCCTCTATGGACTTTGATTGTCCGCGTTACTTCACCTTGACTTCAATCTGCTTCGGTTTCGCCTCTTCCGCTTTCGGGAGAGAGACTGACAAAACCCCATCCATAAAGACCGCGTCGATCTTGTCGCTCTTCACCGTCGTCGGCAGAGTGAACGACCGCTGGAACGAACCATACGACCGCTCAACCCTGTGAAGATTCTTGTTCTTCTCTTCCTTCTCCTGCTTCTTCTCGCCTTTGATCGTCAGGATATTGGATTCGAGACTGATCTTCACATCCTCCTTGTTGACTCCGGGGAGTTCCATCTTGACGATGTACTCGTTCTC